>Ga0209463_1000662_pt1 | contig 24270 bp, 35 predicted proteins | sample AgamicMgSfrz_FD_187169 | JGI IMG/M metagenome (GOLD analysis project Ga0209463, IMG submission 187169) | Agave microbial communities from Guanajuato, Mexico - Mg.Sf.rz (SPAdes) (version 2) | ecosystem: Host-associated > Plants > Phyllosphere > Phylloplane/Leaf | place: Guanajuato, Mexico... | reverse complement strand
TGGACTTTATACCTTAAAACATTTGTATCTGTTTGTTAATTTTCTTAAAAGGTAGTTAACACATACACATGAGACTGCATAATTACTTATATAAAAATACGTTTATTTTGTCATTATTATCATCCATGGTTGCTAATAAAATATTCTTTATATCTAAACTATGTACCATTCTAATCTGATTTTTTACCCAATCTTCATCTTTACCAGTCTGTTTTAATTCCTCAAAATCAATCTTTCCATCTTTAATAATTGTTATAGGAAGAGAGAATGACTTTGTCATTAGCTTCATATCTTTAGGAGTTAGTGTTTGATACTGGGATTCTAAAAAAAACGAGATAGTACCATCTGACTCCCATAATGCTAGAGCAACTTGTTGAATATCATGTATTTGTTTTTTTCTTAATTCTGTTAGTAAAACATCAATGGGGATCCTAGCTTTAGTTAGACCTTTATAAAGTATCTCCCCATTTTTTATAAGAGGAAAAGGTGAAGGATCGACAAATTTTGTGAATTTTAACCACTTAAGACTTAAAAATACCATAATAAGATATAAAATAACTAATACACCTATCGTGATCATAGAACCCTTCATTCCTAAATGTTGATCTGACAAAGGATGAGCAATAATATTCCCTATGGATAAAGCCATTATAAAATCAAGTAACCTTAACTGAGACAGCGATCGCTGTCCCATTATTTTAGTAACAATGAGTAAGAAGAAAAAAGAAATAACTGCTCTTAGAATCCATTGAATTGCAGTAAGTGATTCTTGACTATAAAAAAAATCCAATACATTCACATCCTAAGTGTTAGTCGAAAATCTCAAAATTAGTATCAACTATTAGCTATTAATTATTGACATAAAAATATCTACCTTATACAAACGAGTAATTTCTAATAATTTGAGCAAACTACTAAAGTCAATGTCATCTGTTCTTTATAAGAACGAAACATAAAAAAACCACCGGTATACGCCAGTGGTTTTTTCTATTGTTAAGTTGTATAAGATATACATGTTTAGTTAACATAATGGATTTTATCAGAACCAAAAACCCCGGGAATCAATGATTCCCAGGGTTTTTGGTATTTATTTATTTAAAATATAAGGACGTAAAAATAAAAAGTTATATTTTTATTTTTTATACAGATTAATACTATGTATTTTTCATTTATAAGATCACCTATATTCCACTTGAAGCATAAACACGAAAAACATTCACTGTATTTTTACTGATTTTAGGAGTCACATATGCGACTCCTTTTAATTACTATGAATGAGATTCTTTTCAATAACCTCCGCCATATCCGTACCAAGGGTAATATGGATATGGATAATAATATGGTGGATAATACGGATAATATGGCCGTGGACGTGGATAGTAATATGGTGGGTAATAGTATGGATAATATGGTCTTGGTCTCGGCCTTGGATATGGGTAATGGCTATATGGTTGTCTTTCATCCCCAAGATTTACAAACTCAACATCGCCACAATCATTTTGCAACAAAAGTGGTTCTTCAGAATTAAAGTCTTGATATTCCAAAACATAACCTCCTAGACATATTTTCTACCTTTTACTTTATTCAACTGTTTAAGTTTTGGAGTAAGTACAAGAAAGGTGATTAAAAATATAAATAGAAATACCAGTTACTGGATTTATTGTCCATCAAAAAAAACAGAAAAAATAACCTACCACAACAGGGAGTTTTTTCTGTTTTTAGGCTGTGTATACTATACATTTGTAGTTAACATAAAACGTTTTTTTCTTAAAACCTTTAAAAATTTTATTAAATGACGTTAAACCATAAAGGGGACTGATCTTCAGGTTCACCATTATAGTTTACAGTAATTTCTTCATCTTTCTTAATATCAACAATGGAATAAAATTCCATTGTTGAATTCTTTTCATTGGAATAATAAATACAATTTGGAGAATATGAATGATTGAATAAGGAACCATAGCCTAAAACAATTGCTGTATCATCACCTTTTTCTCCCCAATGAAAACAATAATCGGACATTACAGTTTTCTCTAAATGCTTCCACTCATTTTTCGGTGAAATTATAACAGGGGATACTTCTATGAGTTCCCCTTTTTTGATATCACGTGAAGCATACATTCCTCTACCATATTTTTGGGTATCCTTAACATATATTGATATCAAACTAATAACTCCCTTTTAAATTCCAAAAGTTAAAATTATAACAATGTAGAAATTATCTACTTTAATAGTTTATTAATTTTTATTTATTTGGCTTGTATGCTTGTCCTAAAAGCACCTACCTGTATACTCCCATCTATTGCCCAATTTTAATATGAATCCCGAAATATCGTGATAGTTAATGTTAATCATTTTAATAGAAATGGGCTAGATAGTAAGACAAACAAACAAACAAAGTGGACGAGCTATGAATATTAATAGAATGCAGTATATTCTCTTTAAATGTGAGGTGAGAAAGTATGCCTAAAAAACAAGTACCACGTTGTTGTCGTGAATTTAATGAAATACGTAATTTTTATCTACAAGCATCAGCAGCAGGTTTTCAACAGATAAGTTTCGAACTTGATCTAATTGACCCAGCAACAGGATTAAATTTAGAGCTTTTTGTGGATGATTTTAGTTGGTTCATTGATGGGCGTGGAAGACGTGAAGAATGTATTATTCTTACTAATATTGGTTCTCCATTAGGTGTTTCAGATTCAAGTGTTGATTGTAATATACTCAATGCTCATTATGTGCAAGGAAGCCTGCAGATGGGTCCTGCCTAAGAGTATTGTTTGATATAACTAGTTTAGACAATGATTTACATTACCTTTAAAAACTGTTTAAAAGATTGAATTAAACAGTTTTCTTTTTTGTAAATGAAATTATTAAAATGCATACTATCTAACAATTTGAGCAAACTACCCAAGACGCCGTGAGGCATCTATCCTTAAAGTAAGAGCGTACATCCAAGAAACAGAAAACACTCCTGGCCAATGACAGGAGTGTCTTTGCTTTTAAGCTGTATATGGTATACAAGGTTAGTTAACATAATGTGAATTACAGGAACAATAAGCTAAAAGATACATTCACTTTAATATATAAAACAGTCAAATACTGTGATCATTTTCGTAGCCATGATCTCCACCAACGTAACCATTGCCAACGCCACCATCGACGAAAGAGCATATATTTTCACTCCTATATATTTATACTTTTAAAATATGTACAAGGAGTAAAAGGGTTCATTTGAAAATTAGACACCTTCATATATTAATGAACCATATCAAAAAAGCCTCTGGATCATTGATCCAAAGGTTTTTGAAATAGCTTATGAGTTTTGAGAAACCAATGTTGTATGATTTTATCAGTTCCAATATATTCACTTTCTTTGTTTTAGGTAACTTGCCTATCTGGAATAAAATTTTATCTCTTGAGCAAACTACTCAAGATACGTTACGTATCACTTTTAATACCTTGATACGTTACTGAAAAACCTATCTTATCTCTCCTAAGCCTAAGATAGGTTTTTCTCTTTTTAGCTGTATATCGTATACATCTTTAGTTAACATAATCACTCTTTTCGGAACCCACGACAAAAAGAACCCCTTGCAGCGCAAGGGGTTTAAAAAGGGTTCCTAGTGTAACTTATGTAGCTTTTTATCCATCCTTGACGCATAAGGGTTTTACGCAAGGGCATAACCCAAACGAATGTATAAAAAGTGCACCTTTTATACATATGCAGAAATAAGAAAAATGCATATTTAATGGTAAAATATGATATAATTTCTTTGAATCCGTTTTAATTCGTTTTATACGTTTGAACCCTGACGAAAAGCTGCCTCGCTTCCACTGCCGAGGTAGCTTTTTATTTTGTTAAAATCATCCATCATCTTTAAATATATCCTTTTTATAAAAGAAAAAGGTATAAACTGCTGTTTCCATTCTGTACAAGCTTCATACACTGTAATATACAACAAATATAGAAAGAAGTGTAGGATCTTATGTTAGGTAATTCTAGGACATTAAAAATTCATGTCTTAACATCCAGGTTGGATAAATATGAAGAACGATTACGTGACTTTCTTCAAAATAATAATTTTGAGATTATAGATATAAAAATTTGTAATATTGGTCTTGATATTTCAGTTTTAATTATTTATAGAGATCTAGTACAGCATTCCTTCAGCTTAAAAAAAGGTCTTTGATACCTGTTTTTATCGTTTCTCCTAATGAATTCTAAGGATTTTAGCTACGATCTATTCGTTATTTCTTTAGGAGTCGACTTCATCATAGCTAAATTTGTGGGATCTGGGAAGGGGTATTTTTTTATCCCTCCTCAAGTATTTAAAAGTGTGTTACAATGTCGGTTTGTTAATAACGTGGAAGGTTTACTGATTAGTGAAATTTCAATGATCATCGCAAATGGTTCCTCTTGGTAGGGTGTTTTTTGTTAATGTATAAGAGAAGATTAGCTTATTAAAAAAAGTGCGGTACTAAATCTTATATTTAGTTAGTTCGATTTCTACTTTTCATGATAAAGGGATTATGTTTTGTTCAATTTATTAACATAGTCATACAAGCTTCATACGCTTTGTATAAGACTCATATAGGTTTTCTGAATAGTTTACCATTACTTGTTCAATTTGAGGACTCTTACCAGCCTTTTTGAGCGTTAGCATTAAATCATAAGCCTTTGTCCTTTCTTTACGTACCAAATGCAGCAAAACTAACAAATCATACGTATGAAAGCATGCAAGTTCATTAAAAGGCTTCTCAACGTCCTCTAAGACCACAAATTCTTTTAATTTAGGTCTTTTTATATTTAAAGTAGCCCCACAAAAAGAGCAGCTATCTTCTAATCCTTCTGTCCCGCAATAACTACATATCAAACTATATTCACCTCGTTTACTAAAAGGAAAAGTAGGCTTAAGCCTACCTAGCTAGCCTTAAAGGCTATTTTAGCTTTTAGGGTATTCCTTATCCAGCCGTTTTTGTCTTTGATTCACAATACGTTCACCTACAACTTTTTTAGCAAGTTTAGTTACTTCTAGTTCTAGAAGATCCGTTGTCATAATAGCATCATAGCCGTGGTGAAAATACAATCCATTCATGAACTCAATAAGAATTTGTGTATTCTTATCTGCGCTATTTGTTCCTAATCGAATCTTTTTCAGTTCACTTTTTAATACATCATGAAGATTTTCACTAACCGTTTCCGTAATGTAATCTAACGACCATTCTTTCTTTTTTTCTTCTCGATACTTTTTACAGATATCCATGATCGCTTCTCCTGGGAAACGAAGTTTATGTTCAGCCATATAATCTTGAATGTATTGATCTGTTTCTTTATCAAGTGTAATCATACGTCGTTGTGTTTCCATTACTCTTCTACATCTCCTATCAGTTCATATATAATGTCGTTCATCTTTTCAATTGCTATCGCACATTGTTTCATCATTTCGATGTTTTGATGAATGATTGCTTCTAATCTTTTTTCTCTTGCTACTTGCTCATCAAAAAAAGCTAACACTTCAAATTGTTCTTTCAGAAATTGTTGGCGAGACATCCCATTTTCTTTCGCTAGTGCATCAACTTTTTGTATAGCAACCGGATCAATATTTCGTAAAAAGATATCCATGAAATCATTCCTTTTTTATCAAATTGCAAAATTTCCAGCACGAGTAGAGAAGAGCATAAGGGGTTTTTGATATCACAAGGCTGTGATATGCTGGGCAAAGCCCAGCAAAACAACGTTTTCACCTCAAAAAAAGTGACCCCACGAAAACTTCCAGTTTGTCGACCTGCTGTTGACCTAAAGAGTAAAAAAAGTGCCTAATGTTGACCTAGTGTCGACATCAATTTTTACACCTTTTTGCAAATGTTGACCTACTGTCCCCTCAACGTCCCCTCAACTTTTATGAAGTTTTAACGAGTTTTTGAAAGATTTCTTGATGATAATTCGTGAAGTTTTGAGAAGAAGTCTGGGTAGTTTTTTTATAAAAATCGATTGCTTCTTTCATGGAAGAAACGTTTAATTTTTGCAGAATGCTGCGTCTCTGGGTCTTAATTGTGCTCTCTTCTTTGAATAAAATGTTTTGCATTTCTGTGATGGAATGGCCATCAAGTGCAAGAGCAAAAACGTCTTGTTCAGATGACGTAAGTTGTTTTAAAAAAAGTTTTTCTCTAAGCATCTGACACTCTTCTTCAACCCGTTTAAGACGATCTACTTCTTGTATTAAATCAGAAGCTACACTCAAAATATGTTCAATACCTACTAACAATTTTTCGGTCTGATCCATGATAAGACCCTCTTATTTTTTGAGGGCAACCCATGTTATAATACTAGTGTTAAGTAAAGTATTATGTTTTTCACATGGGGTGTTTCTCTGCCAGGAGAAATGCCCTTTCTTTGTTTACTTTTCTTTTCTTACTTTCTTCACATGCTCTTCCAAAAGCGCTTTTACATATTTCGTAATGCTCGTGTCATTCTCAACAGCTAAAAAACGTAGTTCCTTATGCAACTCTTCTGGAATATCACAGGTAAGACGTCGATTTCCTTCTTTAACCCTACTCATATGCTCTTCCTTTCAAGCAACGTATTTAAGTGGCAACGTTGCTTTTATTTTAATTTAAAGGATATAATTACCATAGTCAATAACAATATTAAAAAAAGACAAGAAACAATATAAAAGTCTTGTCCAATCGAACAAGACTTTAAAAACATATTATATGGTAAAAAATCAAAAGAGAGGGTTATCATGCCAGTCGATAAAATTATTTTCACTGGATTACAGTGTTTAGGAATCCCTTATGTTTTTAATGCTCCTTCTGATCAAACAAATAAGTTTGATTGCAGTTCTTTTATACAATATATTTTTAGAGTTAATGGTATTTCTCTTCCTAGAAACTCTCGCCAACAATCTGAAATGGGTCTCCCTGTTTCTTTCTCTCATATCCAGAAAGGGGATCTGCTTTTTTTCACTACGGAAAAGCGAAAAAATAGAAGAGGTCTCTCAAAAATTGGACATGTAGGTATATATATAGGAAATGGTGAAATGCTTCATACCTATCGTCCTGAAAACAAAGTAACAATTTCAAAATTAAATTCATATTGGAAAGCAGTATTTGTTACGGCTAAAAGGGTGATATAGAAAATACTATTTTAAAATTAATTAATCTCTCGTAAACCATAATCTTCATCAATATTATGGTTTTGTATTCTCACTATTTTACTCGATTTAGCTAATTGGCATTGCTGAGATGTAACCTTTGGATTGACAGAAGGAGAAATTGGGAACATTAAATTCTTTCGATTATTGCTATGAGCAAAATCTGTTTTTCCTATTTGAGAATTAAAATATGGACCAGAAGGATCATCATGAATAAATCTATGTTGCGTTATATCGTAACGGTTAAATAAAACATGTCCAAATTCATGTGCTAATGTATAACGACCATGAGCCTTATCAGTTAGTAAAACATGTCCAAATAATTCATAATCCATACTTTTTTTAAAATGTACCAATTCTGTTCCACCCACTCCTATAACCCTTTTACCTCTGCCTTCAGCTAAATAATCTCCACTTAAATAAAGGACATAGATCCCAACTTTATTACCAGTAGCATTTCTCACAGACTTGATTAAAGACTCAATCTGTCTATTTCTAAACACTTTATCAGCTGGAATTGAACCAGCATTTACTATTTTATTTCTGGTAAAATAAAGACCTTTTATAACAAATTTCACACAACCTTTCCATGCATTATTAGCATTAGCAATGTCTTGTTTTATCCTATGAATGTTTATATTAGGAAAGGCACCATTAACAAAAAAAGCATACACATCGACTGTATAAGTAGACAATTGTAATAACTCCTTTTTAATTTTTCTACTAATACAGTTTATTGATAAATAAGACAAGTTGTGTGGATATATACAACCTATTTTCTACTTTCTGTATTTAGCTGTAACAAATCCCGATAATGGTGATTATGTTAACTAAGCATGTATACCATATACATCTTAAAAAGAGAAAAACTCCCTGAATGCGTTAAGGAAGTTTTTCTGCTACATTTATTCATCCAAAGGATTGAAACCTTACCAGTTTCTTGAGTAGTTTGCTCAAATTGTTAAATGTTATTCCTATAAACAATTCACCTGAAAACAGGTCGATGAATAGAATGTAATTTGGATTCTTAGAATCATCCGTTTTTTATATTTGTTGTATCATTTGTTTTATTCATTATAGGTAAGTTACTTAAAGTAAAGAGACTGAATATGCTGGAATTGATGAATTTATAAATCCTTGATTTTTCAAATTTAGTGAGTTATTCCAAAAATCCTTAGGATCATTGATTTTAAGGCTTTTGGATATAGTTCATTATTATATAAGAGTGGTCAATTACAAAAAAATAACACAGATCTCCCTGATGAATAATTTATATAAACATGAGCGTTTAATTGGAGGTATAAAAGTGACTAATTTTCAATCATTCAGTGGAGTAATAACTATGATTAGCGATTTTATGACAGGAATAAATGAAGAAACAGGATGTAATAAATTAGTATCAGTAGATAACGGTTACGGAACTTTAGTGAATTTTGTTATGACACCAGACACTTATGTTGTTGATTATGTAATGTTATCTATAGGAGATAGAATAACAGCGTTTTATGATATGGATGTAGTAGTTCCCTTGATATTTCCACCACAATATCGCGCAGTTATTATGGTTAAAGATACACCTTATCAAAATGTAAAAGTAGACTATTTTAATAGTCAATTGGAGAGCAGTGATGGCAAATTAAAATTAAATATTGCTCCTTCTACTCAGATTGTATTAAGAAATGGGCAAGCATTTACAAGGTACCCTTCAAATCGAAACTTAATAGTTGTTTATGGACCTACAACAAAGAGTATTCCTGCCCAAGCAACACCGTATAAAATAATTGTTGTTTGTTAGTAACACCAGTATGACTTGTACTAGTTTAAATTATATATTCAGACTAAGTAGAGAAAAGCCCATTTTTAAAATAGAAAATAACGAAAAGGAATTATCCAAGCTATAAAAAAATATCTTAATTTCTGGAGGTGAAATTATGGCGGTTGTTAAAGCTACCACTTCAGACATAGCTCTTTTAGCGAGACTCCTTAGAGCAGAAGGTGAAGGTGAAGGAGAAAAGGGGATGCTTCTTATAGGAAATGTGGGAGTTAATCGAATCAGGGCGAATTGTTCTGATTTTAAAGGACTGAGAACTATTCCACAAATGATTTATCAACCCCATGCATTTGAAGCTACTCAAAAAGGCTATTTCTATCAAAGAGCAAGAGAAAGTGAAAAACGTTTGGCACGTCGATCTGTCAGAGGAGAACGTAGTTGGCCTGCAAAATTTAGTTTATGGTATTTCAGACCTCCTCAACAGTGCCCTCAAACATGGTACAATCAACCCCTTGTTGCTCGATATAAGCTTCATTGCTTTTATCAACCAAAAGCTGAAACATGCGAAAATATTTATAATACTTATTAGGAATTCACTATAATTTTATAAGATTATGTATTAATCTATATCATTAAAAGTAAAAAAACTAACTTCTTTCTGAATGTTAGTTTTTTTGCTTTTTAAGTTGTATATTTTCAAAGGATTTTCTCAACCTTCAAGTCTACTATGAAGTATATTTGATGTTAAAAAGGCGCCAACAGGAGGCAAATCGATGTTGCTAACGGCAGGTCCTGTGAGACTTGTATCTGTCGTAGCAACCCAAGTTCCATTCCTACCTGCTAGTAAAGAAGGTGGCTTCATAATAACCCGCCCACTTAAAACAAGATGTCGAATTCTAGTAGTGGAATCATCAAACATAGTTAAATTACCAGAATATGTGGCATAGGGTGAATCAAAATCGATTTGTTTGGCACTCTCACTCCAATATCCATTAATTGGAATGAGAGTGCCGCGAAAATTAACTGTACCCATTACTCTATTACCTATAATAGAGTTAATGATAAGCCCCCCCCAAACCATAGGTCTACCTGCAATCTCAGCATGGATACCCCATCGTGATGGAAACGGCATACTAACCCTGACCTTCTCTGTAGGTTGCAAAGCTGATTCCTCTCCTTTTCTGGTGCCATAAATTATGAATACTTAGAAACATGTAAATGAAACAATTCGTCTCGTATCTATACCAAAAATAGTCCAGAATCGTCCATTCCATCTGAAACCAGCAACTGATCTCGGTCCCACAAAAATAGGGAAATACCAAAAACTTGACCCATTTCTAAGCCATATATATGTGTTACGGAATAAACACAACGAAATGGCGCCTGGATCGACTGCAAATGGTGTTGCTGTTTGCTGTTGCGGGATGAATGCTGGTGGTGGGGCAGTTGGAGCTTGCTGTCCACCAGGTGATCCAGGGAAACCACCAGGTGATCCAGGGAAACCACCAGGTGATCCGGGGAAACCACCAGGTGATCCGGGGAAACCACCAGGGAGACTAGGAGGAGGGAATTGGGGGCCTAAAAGTCTTGGATAAGAATAAGAATCTATATAACTTACATCCATAATTTTTCACCTCAATATATTATTAATACCTAATACAATATGAGAAATAGGCCCAAAATGTTCGGACCCTTATGAATATAGCAAAAACCTTTAAACAAAATATGTTAAAGAGTCTTTAAGTTCAGGCGTAATGGGATCTTATCTAATAAGATCCCATTATTTATTTCCGATAATAACAATTATGGTACGACAAGAAGTCGCTTTTATATAGTGTGGCTCACGCCACTGGTTTAAACGCAAAAACTATCCCCGTCCAAAACTGCGGGCTTGGTAACGGGCTCGTGGGTTGCATGCGGAAATGCAGAAACAAAGAGTCAGTGAACGACTCGGAACACTGCTAGGGGAAGATGAGTATGGTGAACATTAGTGAAGGTTTGTAAGCTTCGTAAGTGTTAGCTCAGGATAGTGCACAGATTTGCCTGGGTATTGGCAAGAGGAAAAGCAGATTCATAAAGCTGCTGTGACGCGTCCCATATCTTGCCTGGAGTAAAGAGCCCACCTAACCCCGTCTTATCTATAAGATGCGGAACTTGGTAAGCCCTTTGTCATGTGTATAAACAGTAGGATGACTGCAAAGTCAAACGATGTGGCAGAGGGTAAAGGATACGAGAGAAAGCAAATGCCATTATCTCGAAAGAGAACAGGAAAGTAGGAAACTGTATAACTGGATGGGTACTATCGTCCTTACAGACAAATCCATGATAGGCCCGAAAGGGAGCTGACTTCTCGTTGGCCTGTCGTAGGAACATAAGGTTGTGGCTATCTTCTGACGAAAGAAACGTACTGTTATGTATACCTCCAATCGGAGCGTCGGCGTACGTTCTAATTACCGTTATGGTATGTGATGAAGATACGACAGCAAATGGACCTGCAATGGGAGGCTTGAGCCGATGTGTCTTGAAAGGGACTCGCACGGTTCTTAGGGGAGGAAGGGGCAGTGATGCCCCTAACTTACCCGACTTAACTAAGCATGTATACCATATACAGCTTAAAAACAGAAAAAACTACCCAGGTGTGTGATAGGGTAGTTCTTTCTGTTTCATGAATGGTAATCAATAGTTAGCTGACGTTGCAGAACGCCTTGAATAGTTAGCTCGAATTATTAGGCATTATTCATACTAAAAGATTAATTAAAAATAAGTCCATAAATCGATTATTTATTGCTTGTCCTGTTCTTTTTCAATACTAGTGGCTATTTTATTAATAGCTTCTGTTAAATGATCTATTTTCTTTTCAAAGCGTAATAGAAGATAAAAAGTAACAACAATAGGAAAGCCAAAATTTCTAATAAGGTTAAGCCATTGTTCTATCTTAATTACCTCCTCTTTATTTCGGGTAAAAAGAGAAAAACCACTTGATCCAATCAGTGGTTTTTCCCTCCTCGTAAGGAAACTGGAGAATTAGCATTAAGATGCCTCACGGCGTCTTGAACAGTTTGTTTCCTAATTTAAATAATATATATTTAAGCTGCTTGTAGAGCTTGAATTTCCTCAACATCTACAGCGAGAATTCCTTCTGAAGTAGCGAAATATGCCAAAGCTTTTGCTTCATCAAAGCTTGAAAATACAACGTTATTAATTTGAACACCATTTAAAACTAAACGTGCAATTGGTGTTCCAGGATCAAGGATTCTTAACACTTCTGGAATCATTCTCAGTATCCCCCCCTCGCTATACCAAATTAAATAAAGACTATTTTAATCTCTATTTAATTTATTATATGTAAGTTTTAAGCAAAGGCTTGTACCATTTAATCATTTAAATATGATATCTTTTTATTTATTAGAAATTAGTTAAAAATAAGGGCCACAAAAGAGAATTATTATATAAATAATTCTCTTTTGTGGCCCTTATAACTGAAATATAGTATTTTTAATAATAATTTAAATAGTTAAAACCTCATACCACCATCTATTACAATTATCCTTGAGGAAATTATCTCAGTTTTTCCAAATTTAGAACCAAAATTATTGGTGGGAGTGTCTATTTCTGAATTATGATTTTTATTGGTTATTCCTGTTGTTGAATTAACATCCGTATTTATTTTCTTAGTATTAGTGGAATTTTTTCTTTTCTTATTTTTTGGTGGGAATGACTTGTCTACATAATACATACCATTCTTAAAGTTATAATGCATATAGTATATCTTTATTTCAATCACCCTTTCTATATACTTTATTCATTAATCGAAAAAGTGTTTGTATGTTCAATGATGGTTGAATTTTTGCTTCTGGTAATATGTTTTATGGTAACTAATGTTTACACCTTATCACGAAGCGTTTGTAGCTACTTTTACATATTTGTTATAAAGTGGTTTATAGAGGTGAGTTAGGTGAGATTGGGGGATCGATTACACAGACTAAGAGAAGAAAAAAATATGTCTGGAGAAGAGCTTGCTCAACAGATGAATGTGTCTAGACAAGCCATATATAAGTGGGAAAATAATAAAGGATATCCTGACATTCAAAATCTTTTAAAATTAAGTGAAATATATGAAACGACAATTGATGATCTTATTAAGAGTGATCCTACATTACAAAACAAAATAAACATTGATGAAGATGAAAAAAAAGACGATGATGCTGAAATCTTACATCCCGGCTTTTATATAGGGATTGGTATTATATTTTTTGGTATTTTTCTGGGTCTTATTTTTGGGAATTTAATTATTTCTACTGCCTTAAATATTGTTGGAACGTTAATTATTTGCTTTTATAAAGATATATTAAAGCTTTTTCGAGATGTAATAAAAGATTTCAAACAACAACAATAAAAAGGTTCTGGTTAACTTAAACCAGAGCCTTTTTGTTTCCTATAAGTTACATTATGGTAACTAACTTTGTATATCATATACATCCTAAAAATAGAAGAAACTGCCTTACTGCATGGGGGAGTTTCTTCTGCTCTATTGCAGCATTACCCCGTACTCTTTTGTTTTACTATGGATAACACAAAAGAAAGGATTAATAGCCCTGCAAAGAAGGAGAAGGAAAAAATAAGATTTGAAGAAATCTCTAATAAACGACTGGATATGGAAGGACCAAAAGACATCCCTAAAAAGTTGAAGAGATTGTATACTCCTATCCCCATCGACATTTTCTCCTTCTCTATTGTATGAGGAATTTCAATATTAATAATTACAGTGAGAGCACTAAAACTTATATAGATAAATAATACTCCTAGCGTGATCATAACCATAGAATGAAGACCAAGAAAGATTAGAATGCCAAAACCTATTAATTGTACACCAATAGATATAACCATTAATTTCTTATTACTTATAAAATGAACAGCTTTCCTCACAAGTAGACTAATCAAAAAGCCTACTATTGAGATACTACATAAGATGAAACCAATTAGGATAACTGATACATAAACCAATTTATTTTAAATACTTTTAATTGTAGGCAAGTTTCTAAAATATTATGAATGCATATGATGAAGTTAGCGTACCCCGCCATTTTATTCTAAGAGCAACCTTTGTTTTTTTGATGTATCATCGACTAATCAGAAAAACTCCTGATTGTGGTTGAAATCAGGAGTTTTTTGCCGTTCATATCAAAAGATTTGGAGGTTATTGATATGCATATTGTATAGTATGTCGAAGTGAAAAAATGGTATGGACAAGTATAACCAATTCTTCACGTTGTAAAAATATTTTTTGCTATTAGTAAGCGTTTTGCTTATACCAAATTTTGTTTTTTTCATAACATGTATTATTAGCGTTTGGAGGTGATTTTATGCCAGGAAAGCGTAGTGGTGACCGTCGTACCGGTGACCGTCGTACCGGTAATCGTCGTACCGGTAATCGTCGTACTTCTTCTCGTACTCGTTTAGATAATTTTCGAAGAGGAGATCGAATTCAGGTATTCTCTGCTGGAAGACAAATTGATGGAAATGGAATTTTTATTCGTGTAGAAGATGGTTTTTTAGTTTGGAATGATAACTCAGGTAATAGAAATACTACTAGTCTAGAAGGTATTAGCGTTCGTAGATTGAGTAGTGGTAACTCTTACTAATTTTTTGGACGGGCTCTAACCTAATATTAAAAGAAAAGCTCTCTACTGCTTAAGAGAGCTTTTTGAATTAGTAAGATTTTAAAAAGATAGTAGAAATAAAACAATAAATTATATAAGTAACGTTAATTTATTTACATACAAATAGTCAACTTAAGTTGACTGAAAGTGCCTTAAGGCACAGGTATTTTAGGCTGATATTTATTTTATTTGTGTTAGGCAAGTTACCTAATAAAGAATGGAAGCATAAATTACAATAAGTGTTCAAAAGAGAAAGGAGTAGGTTTATGCCTTATTCTATTATTGTTGGTAATGTATTGACTAATGGGATTACACAAAACGGAAATCTAGATTTTGGTCATACAGTACACAATAGTCATACAGCGAATTCAAAATGGGTAGGAGCTTGTATTTCTATGGGTAATTTCTCTCCTTCTACGTCTTGGATGGCTAATGGGAATTTTGATCCCGACTTTAGTGACCAAGATCAAATTGCAAACCCTTCTATGCCGATATCAGGGCAAGTTTAATAATAAAGGAGTATACTTTTTATGCCATGCAATATTAATGTTCAAAACTTTAATGCTAATGGAGTTACAGAAAACGCGAATTTAGATATAGGTAACAACGTTCAAAATAGTCATACAGCTAATTCAAAATCAGTAGGGGCCTGTTTTTCTTTTGGCAATACATCTCCTTCAGTGGCACATATGATAAATAATAATTGTGACCCAGATATTAGTGATCAAGGTCAAGTCGATAATACTTCAAACACTTAAACCTTAATAAATGCTAAGTTATAAAAATATTCTTTTTGTTCACTTTCATAATTGATGATTTATAGTAAAAAGCTTCTGAATTAAACATCCAGAAGCTTTTTTTATATGGGTGACAATAGTACAAGCTAAAAAAAACTAAAAGAATAAAATATTTTATCTAGATTAAGGGGAGGGATATGTATGTGTTGTTGGAACAATATTTTCTTTTGTGGTTGTAGACGCCGTCGCTGTAACCACAATAATAATTTTGGTGGTTGCTCTTGTTGTAGACATAGTCATAACTATAATAACGATCATAACTCTTATGATAATTATGGTCAGAGTACTAACCGGTGTAATTGTAAGAATAGTAATAATAATCATCACCAAAATCATAATTGTAACTGTCGACATAATAGTCATTCAAATTACTAACTTTATTGAATTTACAAGTAGAAGGCTTGTTTATATATCTGTTGAACAAGCCTTCTTTTATTAATGGTCAAGTTCTAGTTCATGATTTTTAGATCTATTTATATTTATGCTTCTCATCCTTCCAAACTGATGTCTCTGTTGTGCTTGTTCTTGACTATAAATAGCTTGTTGAATAGCATTAAAAACGGTATCTAAAGCGTTTATGTTGCTCTCATGTGTTTTTATTTCTTTTTCTAACCACGGGACGACTGTTTTCTTCATTGTGTTCATACGGACTTGTTGTTGTAAATCTTGTTGCCCTTTATAGGCCAGTTCTTTTAGATTTTCACGTCCATATTTAGCTTCACTTTGCAATTCTTCATAATCTTGACGAGCTTTTTTCGAGGCAAGTTGTTTGGCTTTTTCTCCTGGGTTTCTGTCTAATTCATCAAGCTTTTTCTCCATGCTGCTGAGCTCTTCTACTTCCTTGCTCATAGTTGAGACATATTTTTTCTCTATGCGAACCATTTTCTCATGTTTTTTGAACTCATTAAGTTTTTTCTGGGTCGCTTCTAAATTTTGTCTGACTTTAGATAGTCTAAATTGATCGTGTTGAGCAGTGCCTTTCAAAAACAGCTTCTGTCTTCTTCCTGGATTAAACAATTAACTACATAATATTTAACTTCCTAGAATAACGATTATGTTAACTAAGCATGTATACCATATACATCTTAAAAAGGGAAAAAACTACTGGCCATGTTCAGTAGTTTTTTCTCTTTTCGTAATTAGATTGTATAAGCCTCTGCCCCGTTTCTTCTTGAGTAGTTTGCTCAAAATATCAAAATTTATCTGTCCTGGGTTTCAAATTTCCTGTTAACTATAAAAAATTTTAAAAAAGTTTAACACATTATCTACTTTGTAATACTATATAGTAGTAATGAGTAATACTAAGTAGATTGTAAGGAGGATATATGAAGGATTTAACTGAAATGCTTAAGGGAGTTCTTGAAGGAGTAGTACTTCAAAAGATTCAAACAGGAGAAACCTATGGGTATGAAATAACTAGATATCTAAATGAATTAGGTTTCGATGAGATTGTGGAAGGAACTGTCTATACGATTCTTGTTCGAATAGAGAAAAAAGGTCTCGTGGAGGTTGAGAAGAAAAAATCTGAACTTGGGCCCGCGAGAAAATTCTACACACTAAATGCTAAAGGAGAACAAGAATTAAATGAGTTTTGGAAACGTTGGTCATTCTTGGAAGAAAAAATGAATGAAATAAAGGAGCAAAAAAATGTTTAAAAAGATGGTTGGAGAAAAACGAGAATATCGTGTATATAAAGAAAGAGTGAATGAATTACCTGAAGAATACAAAAAGGCTCTGAAAGCAATCGAAAGTTATATGTGGAACTTTGCTAAAGGTGCAGGCATGTTAGAGCTTTTAAAGAATATTTTAGAGATGTTCGAGAATAGTGCCAGTGATGGATTAAATGTACGAGATGTAGTAGGAAATGATATAGCAGAATTTGCTGACTCATTCCTAGCTGAGTTTCCAGAAGAAACATGGATTGACAAATTAAGAAATAAATTAAGGGATTCTATCGAATAAAAGAGCTAGCCATGAATTCAACTATAGCTTAAAAACTGAAAAACCTACCTTTGAGTCGGAGAGGTAGGTTTTTCGGTTTTTGAATACATACATACAAACTAATTATCATATATTTCCAAAGGGTTTTACTAAAATATGATAGGAAGTGTCTATTATGATATGGGTTACAAGGATTATCCAAGGGCTATTGGTTATTGACTTTTTAGTATCTGGAATTACGAAATTAGCAGCTAGTGATATGGTCGTACATGAATTTACAAAAGTATACAATTATTCTCTAGGATTTATGTATGTAATTGGAGGTTTAGAGATTTTGGGTGCTCTAGGATTGCTTTTTGGATATTGGAATTCAAAATTCTCTATATTTTCTTCTGTAGGTTTAGCACTAATTATGATAGGAGCGATATTTACTCTTTTGAATGCAGGACAAGGAATAATGGCTTTAATGCCATTAGTTATTTTTATTTTAATTGGTATTGTGTTTAGAAGAAATAAAGCGGTTCTAAAGCAAAAATTAATAAATAACTAAGGATGAATGCTATAAACAATTAACAAGAGAAAGAGACATTGTACCTAATTAGTTTATTAAAAGGATAGGAGTGTATTCAGATGTTTCAACACGATTTTATCATTAAAACGATTTATGATTTAAATAGCAAGGAAATAGATATCATAAATAATTTATGTAATTTAAGATAAAGTCCATTATGTTAACTAACTTTGTATGTCTTATACAAGTTAAAATAGAGAAAGCTACTGGCGAACAATTGTCAGTAGCTTTCTTATTCTTACAGATAGGGTGATTATGATTTATGATATTCAAATTAATTACAGGTGCTAAGCGTTGATACTATAAAAATTAGTTTACTTGATGTTTACCTATTATTTGTTTTTAAGCTAAGACTTAGGGTTTCTTGGATAATTCACATGAATTATTTGATATTACTTTTAATCTGCATTTTCTTTTAACTGAAGATTTTTTTGCTTTTTTCATGGCTATACTCCTCTTTAAATTTATAATGATTTTACATTGACCATTATAAGCCTAAATATTAAAATTGCTTGGGCTGTTGTCATTTTGTAGTTTTTATTTGAAAAATAAACCAAATAAGTTATGGCCTCTTTTTATAATTTTCATTATGTTAATTGAGATTTTAACCTTAACTAGTAATAAAAAGAACCTACTCTTTTACGATAGTAGGCCTTTTTTGTTAGTTATTTCTTTTTTAATTTCTTAACAAGTTTAAAAACTAAGAGTCCTATTAAACTAATAATTATTAAGAATAATAGCAATCCTGTTGAACTAAATGTACCCATAATACCATCCTTAAAATTTCTATAATTTCTATAAATTACAATGTTACCATGTTTAAATGGTTTGCACATTTCTACGATAAGATTTTTCGTTCCTAGAACGTGTTTTATGTTAAGTAAAAGTGTATATCATATATATTTCAAAATCAGAAAAACCTACTGGCTCATCAAGAACCAGTAGGTTTTTCTGTGACATAATTAGAAGTTAGTCATGATGCTTTTGTACATCATGACTAGTTTGTTCTAATGTTCATTTTTTATTCATAATGAAAAACCTACTGATTCATTAATATCTCTATAAAAAAACTCGTCAACTACATAATGTATATAGTATGTGGTTGGAAAGGTGGCAGGAAGATAAAGCCTCTGTATTGAATGTGTATACAAAGTGTATATATGAGGTGATGGAGTTGGGGAAATTAGATAAGTACGCTCGTCAGTCAAAAACAAAAGAACCAAGTAAGGTGTTGCCTATTAGGTTGCCGGAAAGTATATATGAGCAATTCCGCCAACTTTGTGATGAGTTAGGACTATCTATGTCAGAAGCCGGGTTCTTACTGATTAGAGAAGAATTAGAAGATAGTCTATACAACAAGATTACAAATGAAGCTGCTGTGACTACAGAGCGTATACAAAATCCTATACATCTTGAGAGCATCCCGTATACAAGAAATAATACAGGCAAACCTTCCTCGTCTTCTACAAGATGGACGTCAATTGATTATGAGATTGAAAATGAATTGCCATGTCCTCTATGTCATCATTGGTATAGCAAAGCAAATTTTTCTCGTCATGCAAAAAATCATAACACCACTACTAAAGAACTTTTAGAGAGCAATGAAGAAGTAGTTTATACAATGATTAATGAACGTAAACTAACTATGTAAGAACATATGTAAATATGAAATGTAACCTCTTGTTTCTTTAAAAATAATTGATTAGAAGGGAAACAAGAGGTGATTTTTATGAAAGCTAAAGAATGTGTAGGTGGGGAGAAACGATGGTTAAAGGAGAATGTGAATCAAATAAGATTATTAATCAACAAGTAAGAGGGTACTAATTGGATTGAAGATGTTTTTTTAACTTTAGCGAACTGCTCGATTTGCATTAATTCGTCCGTAAGTCCAATATGAGCCTGTGCCAAGAATGGGGTCAGCTGTAGATTGAATATCCTCTCTAATTTCCACGTTATTTTTTCCCTGGGCTGCTAACAAGGCAGCCAATCCGGCTACGTGCGGGCAGGCCATGGAGGTACCGCTTAAATACGCATAGTTACTGCCAATATAGGTCGATAAAATGTTAGAACCAGGGGCTGCTACTTCTACCCATGTCCCATAATTTGAAAAACTAGATCTCTGATCATTTGAGTCTGTGGAAGCTACAGCGATTGCATTTTCATAATATGCTGGATAGGTTAATGTATTAGTTCCTTCATTACCAGCAGCAGCTAGGATAACCGAACCTTTACCCCAAGCATAATTGATAGCATTTTCTAATGTAACGGAACCCTGAGAACCTCCTAAACTTAAATTGATCACCTGAGCGCCTTGGTCGGCTGCATATATAATGGCATTCGCAATATTATTTAGGGTACCATTACCAGTATTATCAAGTGCACGAAGCGGCAATATAGAAGCCAAAGGAGCCATGCCAGCAATACCTGAAACATTATTGGTTGCTGCAGCAGCAATACCAGCTACGTGAGTCCCATGTCCATTTCCGTCGCTTGGATTTGTATTCCCATCTACAAAGTTATAACCTGGCAAAAGTTTTGAAGTTAAATCAGGATGGTTAAGTTGGACACCTGTATCTACAATTGCAATTTTTATACCACTATTACTTCTAGTCACATCCCAAGCAGAAGGAGCTTGTACTTTTTGAGGACCATATTGAAAAGGATAAAAGGAATCATTAGGTACATAAGAAGCTTTGAAAATATAATTGGGTTCTACATATTCCACTTCATCAAGTTTATTATAGATATCAATAAGCTTTTTTACATTCTTTGTTGTAGATACGAGGTGAAATCCCAATCTGTTATTTTTCTCTAAAATTTCACATTTATTTTTACGGTGAATCTCCGCTGCTCTATGCTCACATACATTTTCATTAAATTTAATAATTAATTGATTTGGTTCAAAAGCTGTTGGAGGTTCTGAATGGAAAAGAGTAACAATATATTTCACTGTATAAAATAACAATATAATGATAAATACAGAGGTGGTTAAAGAAAGCCAAAAAAACATTAACATTCCTCCCAATTAATGAATTCCTAATATAATATTCAGAACCCATTGAGAAGGATTGGACAAGTATATCTGTACACAAAAAAATAGCTGGTACCTACAAGGTTTCTAACCGGAATTTTACTATCTCTCAAATAAAAGTATTTTCTCCTGATCTGCTTTCCCTAACTATTTTTCACTTAACATTGGATAATCGGATGATAAATTTTTTTGTGAAATTTACTATTGCTGGACAAGCACACAAACCATTGGAAGATAAATGAATAAAATAATGTATAAATAAAAAAGGGGTGATCATTATAAAAAGCTATCGTCATTATAATAAAAACGATGAAGTATATTATTTAGAATCTTCTTACCCATATAGAGGTTCATATAGCAAGAAAAGTGACAATGAAAAATTCTTCGTTGAAAATCATACAATTGAAGGTTCGGGAACTAATTTAACAGGAAACATTCCATTAGCTATCACAGTTCCTGCTAATGCTGTAGATGTAAATGTTTTTGAAGATTTCACTAAAAATCATAACAAAACACTTCTTCAGTTATCAGCTGTAGCTACTGGTCTTACAGTTTCAATTTTTGTAAGAGGTTCTAGACTACCTATCTCAGCGACTATACCTGCAGGTTCTACAAGAGCTTTTCAAGTTGAAAATTTTGAAAGATTAACTGTTTCGAATCCATCTGCTACTACTGCTGGAACGCTAAACGCCTTCATTCAAAAAACATTTTGCATTGGTTGTAATAATCAAAATAAAAAACGTAACAAAAATTGTTATTTTTAAAATATCAGCCGTAATAAAAAACCACATTGGACAAGTTTTTCTTGTTCAATGTGGTTTTTTATTAGCAGTTAATCCTGGATTTTGTAATTACTAGATGTACATATACAACAAAAAGTTTTGGGTCATAAAAAAGGCTATCAACTTAAAAGTTAATAACCCTTCTTCAATTACTTAGTTTTAAACTATGAACACTACAATTCAAATAGCTTAATTGTAATAACTTTTACTGCATTTGCATTTATTTTTATCGTAGTCCTTCTCATAAAAGACAACTTTATCTTTGTCATGGTCTTTTTCATGTTTGTCTTTGCCATAGTCTTTCTCGTGCTTGTTTTTGCATTTATCTTTGCCGTAATCTTTTTCATGTTTGTCTTTGCCATAGTCTTTCTCGTGCTTGTTTTTGCATTTATCTTTGCCGTAATCTTTTTCGTGTTTGTCTTTGCCATAGTCTTTCTCATGCTTGTTTTTGCATTTATCTTTGCCGTAATCTTTTTCGTGTTTGTCTTTGCCATAGTCTTTCTCATGCTTGTTTTTGCATTTATCTTTGCCGTAATCTTTTTCGTGTTTGTCTTTGCCATAGTCTTTCTCATGCTTGTTTTTGCATTTATCTTTGCCGTAATCTTTTTCGTGCTTGTCTTTGCCACAGTCTTTTTCATCTTTATCTTTATTTTTACGAAGGTCACACATCACTTTTAAACAGTGTTTACTTTCATCACTTTGATCATAATAAAATTTAGTCAAATGGATTCCCTACCTTTATTTAAAATTGGTGTTTCTATATATTCTATTTTCAAACAGAAAAATTGCTTGTACATTGAGGAAAAAATGGCTTTTAGACTATTATTAAGTTAATAGTCTAAAATGAGTGTGTAAAAAATGAATTTATTGGTATATTCCTAGCTCTTTACCCCATGTTGAAATTTTTTCTAAATGGTAACTTAAGAGTTCACCTTCACGGTTATCAGCAATTCTTCTTAGTTGAGTGTGAAGGCCTCTTTCTAACGTTCGCTGGAGATAGGCCATTTTATAAAGAGTCATTGGATTTGTTTTAAAGGTAATTCCGTATTTCTTCATTTCATCCACGTATATCTGTACACATTGAGTGCGTATTTTCTCTGCGTTTGGCTGCCAATCCTTTCTGAAGCCAAGCAATAGTTCTACTAATACAACCATGTCAAACCATACTGGAGAGTATTTGGCTGACTCCCAATCAATTAATTGAATATTCCAAGGTGTATTTTGAGTAACCTTTTTGCTACATATATTTTGCATATGAAGATCACCATGAGTAATAGATGATCCATTTTCAATTAGTTCAGGAAAAAAATCGGGTCCTTTATTATATAGCTTGATTAATGATGGGTAATAAGGTTTTATTATATGGTTAATACGATTGTCTCTCATCGCAGCATCTAGTAGGTCAATTGTTTGATTCATATATTTGATTCTATTCTTTTTCATAGAAGTATAAACAGGAAGCCAATCTTTCCAAATAGTTTTATCCTTTTTGAATCTACTTTCAAAAGTCTGACCATGAAGTTTGGCTATGCTGGGAATAATATATTGAAAATGAGAAGGAGAGAAGGTTAATTGTCCACGTATCTGGTTCACGAATTCCATGAATACCCATGTTTCATTTTTCACCGTTTCTATGAGGTAAATACGAGGCAAAAACTCTTTTAAAATTGGATAAGCTTTTTTATAGATATTAATTTCCACTTCGTTTTTGTAGGCTTTAGAATTGTAAACCTTAAAGATAATTGGATGATAACCATTCTGTTTTTGAACCAGCAATTTATATATACCACTTCGTTTTGTTGATTTTAAACACTTGATTTCTGAAGGAACAATTGTGATTTTCTCACCAATAGAATAAGAAAGTTTTTCAGCTAATCTTAAATCTTTAAACTGATGATGTAGAGTTTTAGGATCATACACAGTATTCATTCCTTTCGTTTGGGTTTCCAGGCATTAATTAGATGAGAGCATGCGCTTCTGAAAAATGGCATTGGATCATTCCATGCAAATAAAGCAAACTCTTTTTGACCTTGTAATCCCTGGTAAAAATCTTTAAAAGTCATCTCTGATTTTTTTTTCTTTTGAAGAAAAGTAAGATAATATCTTACAAGATAAATCCATTTAATACCGTCTATTTGATTCAATCTAGGTTCTGGATTTTGATTAGTTAGATATAAATAATACATGTAGACAAAATCAATGCCTGAAGGGCCTGTGAGGCTATGGGTGAGCCAAAAGCGAGGGTTTATTTCAATGAATTTATAAGTTCCATCTCTCGGATCTTTCTTGAATTCAGCCATCCCGATACCTTTAAGCTTTATTTCTTCAAAAAATGGAACACATACATCAATAAGTTCAGGAACTCTTTTACTGACAATATGAGCACCTGTTCCAAATTCCGCAGGAAATTGATGATTCTTTTGTAGAGAAAATAACCCAAGTAAATTCATATTGTCATCATAGAAAGTGGCTACTTTATAAAAACACTGGTTATCTCCAGGAATTAATTCTTGAATAATTAACTGTCCGCATTCCCTATAAAAAGGATATTCACTCCTTA
>Ga0209463_1000661_pt1 | contig 24317 bp, 16 predicted proteins | sample AgamicMgSfrz_FD_187169 | JGI IMG/M metagenome (GOLD analysis project Ga0209463, IMG submission 187169) | Agave microbial communities from Guanajuato, Mexico - Mg.Sf.rz (SPAdes) (version 2) | ecosystem: Host-associated > Plants > Phyllosphere > Phylloplane/Leaf | place: Guanajuato, Mexico... | reverse complement strand
TCGCTACAAAGATTTTGAAACGAAAGATCACCCAGTCTACCAACAGAAGATGTATTCCATCGTAGGTGTCCACCGAAACGCAGCTTTTATTAAACTATTGATGGAAAAGCATAATCAAATTAGAAGTTTTATTGATCCTACCAATCAATACTGCGGCCAAACTTTTTTTGATCTTCCAGTTGAAAGTCTTGAAGACATAGAAGGACAAAACATTACGTTAATTGCCTTAGAAGGTCTTGAACTAGACGACTATCAAACGGAGAGCTATACCTTAAAAGTAAGTGAAACAAATATACTTACAACTAACTTACATCGTTTCCTTGCTATAGATCTTTACAAGTTATCCAGAACATTTTACGAAAATGGATTAACAAAAGGAGCGGAATATGTAAAAGACTTTATTCGTCATAAATTCAACTCTTATATTCCGTACACAGCAGAAATAGGGGAGGGAACAAAACTCGGCTACGGAGGCATTGGAATTGTCATTCAAAAATCAGCGAAAATCGGAAGAAACTGCACTATCTCACAAAACGTAACCATAGGCTCACGCGGCAAGCAGCCGATTATTGGAGATAATGTATACATTGCTCCTGGTGCAATTTGTATTGGAGGCACGATTGGAGATAATGTGGTAGTAGGAGCCAATGCGGTAGTGACAAAAGATATTCCAAGCAACTGTGTCGTAGCAGGAGTGCCGGCCCAGATTATTAGTACGGATATGGAAAAGTACGAGAAATATGTAAAAAAAGAATAGAGGAAATACAAAGAGATCTCTAGTTGATAGAGGTCTTTTTTATTACAGCAAAATTATGTATCGATTGAGCCAAGAAAAATATCAGCAACAAAATTTTAAAAAAGAAGTGAGGGGTATATATAAAGAACAATGTAGAAAAAATGAAGATAGCTTATGGGTGGATATATGAAACAGAAAGAAGTTTAAAAAGTTCGATTGAGTACTATTTGCGCCATGAGTATGGGGTAGGATGGAAAAGTAAACTAAACTATATGAATATGAGTTTCATAAGTGATATAAAACTACTATTATTCTATTCGTAATAAAACATAATAAAATCCGTCATATTAACCTTCTTTTTGAGGATGAATTTAAACATTTATATGGGGGCTATCAAATGATTGCGGCCAAAAAAGAGAGAACTAAACACCGTAAGCAATAATAAGGAGCTGTTGTCAAAAATGTATAATTTATAAATATTAGAACTGCTTTTTTGATTGATGAGAAATCTCTAGTGTTCGCGTTAATCTGAAGAATGTAAGGAACGAAACGAAAAAACAACTGACTCCCTGTTTTGACACGCGGCAGTCAAGTATGCCTACATTGCTGCATAATTTACCTCTCGATACCAAGAATAGGCGTAACAATAGCTATTGAATTTTTCACGTTCACGAAGCTTATTTCAACCGTAGTGCTATGTATTTCATATGATTTTTTGCAAATTTTATACAAAAATTTGCTTGTGCTTTTTCTTTAAATGCTTTCCAATACCACGTGTGATTGTGTATTGTTTTTGCCTTTGGCATTGGTTTTAATTTACGTTGAATCTGTCATTGGCGCGTGTTTTTCAAACATACTATGTTCAATGGTTTGATGTATGTTTTCGTCCAAGAAGTCTTAAAAAATCGTGTCCAACGATTAAAACTAATCTTGAAATGATAAGGATTTTATCTACTAAAACTCCTATCGGTTTTTTAATGAGTAGCAATATTGATAAAAAAACCGTATAAAAAAGCCGTTGAGAACAAAATTTCTCAACAGCCTGAAGAAGTAGCAACTAATTAGGTGTTACTTCTCTTTTTTTTACAATCTTAAGTTTAAATGTTTTAGTAAGAGCAATTTTTGAACGTAATATATTATGTTTCTTTTTAGTGAATTTTAATTCTTCAACCTTTTTGATGTTTGCAATGTTAATTATGAAATACATCAAAAAAACAGTCTGGGGTTGCAAAAGGCTCCCAGATAGGAATAAATACATAAAAAATAAAGCAGATATTAGAATATTGCGATTTTTCGCAAAAACCGAACTAAAAAGAAATATCATAAAAATCAGTGTTGAAAACAAGCCGTACTCATACCAAAGCTTAGGAATAACAGTAAAATTAGTGTCAAATGGAAAATGGTCCGTTGTAGATTGCCCCGCGCCATGTCCTAAAAGTAACTCATTTTCATCTGACTGGAAAACGGCTAGAAATGGATTCGTAATACGAATAGAGAAACTAGAGCTTTGTGATTTGTATTCTTGTGTTCGACCAGTTGTTAGCTCGCCAAATTCTGATGTGAAAAAGAAATAACCAGCTATTGAAGCGATGCCAAGTATTAAAACTAGATGCTTTAATTTTAGACGCAATAACAAAGGAATTGAAAATACAGCAAGCAATAAAAGGCCTGTCCCAGAAAAGGAAAGCAAAATAGCTATAAAAAACACAAAAACTCTATTCCATCTTTTAAAAAATATTAATTCTACAATAATTCCTAAAGCAAGAAATTGTGAAAACATAGATGGCTCTAAGTAAAATCCTCCATTGGGCTTTGAAATAGGCGAGTCATAAGCTATTGGATAAGTTGTATTATATCCTGTTTGTATGAATTCTGGATTAATAAATGACATTGGATCAAAGAATTCCATACCTGCCGCTTGAAGAACAAATTGCACTATTCCAAAGAAAGCGGTGAAAAGTACTGCGCTTTGAAATTTTTTGAGGTACTTTATCTTCCATTCTTCTTGAATTTCAAATTTAATTAAAAATGGTATGTAGAGTAAGAAAACATAAACATAAGAAGTCATGGAAAACGAACTGTTAAAAAGTACTGGAAGGTAAGCGATCATCATAAATAACGAGAATAATATCAAGCGACCAATATGTAGGGTGAATTTTTTTGTCAGCACCATGATTAGCATTGTTACCATTACTAAAGGAAATACCGCTGGCGTTTGTCCCGCTACAGGTAGTACAAGTCTTTGACCAAAAATACAGAAAAACAGCAATGAAAACAACAATATATCTATAAAGCCTATCCTTGATTTTTTACGTTTTTTTGCTTTCATAAAATATTTAACCTCCCAAATTTAAAACCTCTTTCTATATTAACAGAATTTTAACAGCATATTTGAAAATTTTTTTATTTTTTACCAAATTAACTAACGTTTGTTTACCTATGTGATAAGAGTACTTTATACTATTATTTATTATTTAGTAAAATTAGGAGGATTTGAGAAATGAAAACAGTAGAAAGAGATAAAAGGGTGGATATTTTAAGGTTTATAGCAATCATGGGAATTATTATAGCACATAGTAGCCCTAACGGTTTCATTTTACAATTGAGAAATTTTGATGTTACGTTAATGGTTTTATTGCTAGGTACCTCTTTTTATTTAACTTCTTCGGACAAAAAAATTAAGTATCTACCATATGTAAAAAAACGGTTTGAAAGACTCGTGGTTCCTACGTGGGTGTTTTTAACAATTCTTTTTGGCTTGTTTTATGTTATTTCATTTGTTGACCATGTTCACTATTACTATAGTATAGGCCAGATTATATCATCTTATATGCTTATTTCAGGTATTGGGTACGTATGGATTATGAAAGTATTTTTCATTATTGCGCTTGTTAGTCCCTTTATTTTATTACTTAGCAAAAAAATTGAAGATAATAAAGTGTACTTTCTTGTTATAATCATTGGCTTTTTCATTTATGCAGGACTTCTACATATCTACGGCAATTTGAATGGTGTACCTAAAAAAATATTTGAACATTTTATTTTACAGGGTCTTGGATATACATTAGTAGCAGCAATTGGTATGAGGATAAAGCAACTAACTAAAAGAGAAGTTAGTTTTCTATGTGCGTTTTTCTTAGTAACATCTGCTTTTTTAATGGTTTATCATAATTATGTTCCAACACAAACTTATAAGTATCCACCAGGTCTATATTATTTATCTTACGGTTTATTTGTGAGCTTTTTACTTTATAGATTATTAGATTTAAAGGCTATTAAAGGAATTTTAGACAATAAATTTGTATATTACATTTCTCAGAATTCTCTTTGGTTATATTTTTGGCATATCATACCTGTACAATTAATTTTTATTTATTCAAAAGGAACTGTATTTGAACATAGCTTCTTGCTAAGATTAATAGTAATTTTTGTTGTTGCTTGTATTTTAACAGTATCACATAATAAATTAAGCAATAAAACGAAGGTATTGTACAAGAAAAAGACAAGAAGTGTGGCAAAGTAAATACCTTAAATTATAGGGAGTGGTTTAGGTGTACAGTACTAAATGAAGGTATTAATAGGCGTTTGTATAGTCGTAATATTAACAGTCACTGGTTTTATCTTTTTTAATCATTTAAAAAAAGACAATATAAAAACATACATCTACGAAGCGGAGGCTGGAATACTAAACGGCCCTACAATTAGTAAAAAAGGAAATGGTTACTCTGGAAAAGGATATGTCACAGACTTTAAACAAAATCAAGACTCCGTTATCTTTAAGGCTAATATTAATTGTGCAGGCGTATATAGATTAAAAATTGGTTATCGTTTACCTCTAGGATTTGGTAAGAAAAAAACAAATTTAAGCATCAATGGCGAAAGTGCTATAGAAATTGAACTTCCAGAATCTAATTCATTTACTGAGTCTATTAATCAAAAAGTATTACTTAACAAAGGTGAAAATATTATTCAATTTACATCTGGTTGGGGTCATTATGATTTAGATTACATAAAACTTGATCCTATTTCTCCCGAAGAAAGAAATCAACAGCTAGTTAATCCTAAAGCTACAAAAGAGACCCAAGCACTTATGAATTTTTTAGTGAAAAATTATAGCCACAAAATTATCTCTGGACAACAAAACATTTCGGAGGTGGATTGGATATACAAGAATGTGGGGAAAAAGCCTGCAATTGTAGGATTCGATTTTTTAGACTATTCTCCTTCTAGAGTTCAGAGGGGCTCTATGACTAACCAAGTAGAAGAAGCAATCAAATGGAGTGAGCAAGGTGGAATTGTAACCTTCTCGTGGCACTGGAATGCACCAAAGGATTTAATTGATAAGCCAGGAAAAGAATGGAAAAGGGGGTTTTATACAAACGCCACAACCTTTGATATTGCATACGCAATGAAACACCCTGAATCCAAGGATTATCAATTACTTTTACGTGACATTGATGCTATTGCGGTACAAATGAAGCGGCTTCAAAAGGAAAATGTGCCCGTTTTGTTTCGCCCCCTACACGAAGCTGAGGGAGGCTGGTTTTGGTGGGGAGCTAAAGGTTCAGAGCCTGCAAAAGAATTATATAAGTTAATGTATAATAGGCTTACTGATCATCATCATATTAATAATCTGATTTGGGTTTGGAATTCTGTTTCAGAAGATTGGTATCCTGGAGATAAGTATGTTGATATTGTAAGTTATGATTCTTATCCAGGGAATGGGGACTACGGTACTGTTAATGATAAATATGAACAATTAAAAACCCTTGTGAACAATCAAAAACTTATAACGTTATCAGAGAATGGGTCAATTCCGAATCCTAATCTTTTATCTACTTACCAAATATCTTGGAGTTGGTTTCTTACTTGGGATAGTTTTATACGTGATAAAAATAGTTTAAGTCATGTGAAAGAGGTATATAATAACCCATATGTTATAACATTAGAAGATCTACCCGATTTAAATTGATATACAAACTCAAAGCGGCGCCAACAAGTCTTCGCTCGTGGGAAGAAAATTAACTTAAACGCATGAAGAAAAGCTTTAATAGAACTTACAATACATGTGTTAAGAACTAATATCGATAAATGAAAAACGCAATGAAAAATTTAAGATTTTTCATTGCGTTTTTCATTTAAAGAAGCTTTTGGACGGACCCTTTATATTTGTAAACAAAAAACAAAAATAATGCCCCACCAAATGAATCAATAGCCACATCAATAATCCGGCCATCTCGACCAATAATAAAAGCTTGGTGAACCTCATCTAAAAAAGCAAAACAAGTAAGCCCGAACCATGCTTTTAAATACCTCCACGATCTTTCTTTTAAATTCCAGTAAATTAATAATGCCAACAGACCGAAAAAAGAGATATGAGCGATTTTGCGTAAAATGAATTCTAAGTCGAACCCATAGGTGTACGATGTGTAAAAAGGGCTACCTGGGTGTAAGATAGACCAAAGGGTCGCTTTGACATCCCAAACGGATGGATTTCTCCAAGAGTTAGGGTTGGTAACTTTTAGGTGTGGAGTGTGAGAGAAGTAAGAGATTGCCACAATTGTTGCTAAAACACTAAATTTTTTAATTATCATATAAGAGGTTCCTTTTTTTATTTATTTTCCTATCCTAAGAGAAATTTAGTTGAAAAGCAAGAAATTTCATAGAATGATGTTATTGTTTTGTATGAAAAATTGTATAATACCTAACGGTGATAGAGTATGAACTTATTTTAGAAATGAATATGTCGTGGGTTTCAGCATTCCCCATTACTCAGTAACTTTCATATTAAATTAAGTGGAATATTTAATATGAAAATTGGTTATAGGCTGCCGTTTGGGCTAGGAGATAGTAAGAAGTTGAATATTAGTTTGAATGGCGACCTCTATAGTAATAACTACAATCGTTCAAATTTTTTAGTTGAAAGTAAAAAATTTACATTCATTCGCACTTGATAACATTAGACAAGATAAATTCCCTCAACTCCCTAAATTTACACTAATATATCTCTATGAAGTAAATTAAAGGATCTAAATATCTTACTTTTTTAAAACTAAAATCTGATAGATATTTAAGAGAGACCTTTTCGGGTAATTACGTCTATTGATTCCGTTTATTGGAGAAAAAATAAAAAATACAAATTAATTTAAAGGGTAGGAAAGTTAGATAAAAGTAAATTTGCTCTAAAGAAAAGTTAGCATAGATAGAAATTATTCAATTTCTTGGAATGTAGTAATAACAGATAGTAACAATTATACTACTTTTGAAACTACTACTACTCTACCCGTTCATATAGGTAATAATAGTTGGGTTAGTTGTAAAAGGCCAATTTTAAATGCAGTTAAAATTGGTGATGATTTAATTATTGCAGCAGGAATCTTGTAACAAAGGATGTCCCCCAAAAAAGTTCTAGTAGGTGATAATCCTGCGAAGATTATAAAGTCAAATATTAGTTAGGAATAGAAGGGATTAGTATTTTGATCTGTCAAATGAATTTTAATTATTAAATTAATACTCCTTAGGTGCTATTTATTATTGCATTGATAAAATTCAGGAGATAGAAAGGGCTTTCATATATTTTTTTTAAATGTTTTATAAATATACATATACATTGTGATAGTAATTAAATCGTAAATATTAGAAATAAAACACCCAATCATCCTAAAAGAATAGAAAAAATAATAATTTAACATTGTATTAGGGTTGTTAGTGGGTTAAAAGGCCTAATAATTTAGATTTTCTTTATTGAAATCGCAATGAAAAACTAATGAAATTTTTATCATTGACTAAGAAGTATTATATTAATAATGATGGTAACGCTATCATTATTAATATATAAAAAAGTAAATAAATAGAACTGTTGACCCACGATAAAGAAGATTTTTATTGGTAATATTTTGATTGTAAGTAAATATAAAGTATCTACTATCCATAAATAAATAAATAATCCAATATTAGATAATAAGTACTATTTAAGGGACAAAAAAAGACATGAAACTCCATTTATAGTACATTTGATTCCTTTCGACAAAATAAGACATTGAAGAGAAAAGAAGCATATGCTAGTATTTTTTAGTATTAACATTATTATTCTCAGCAGTTTTGGTTATTTAGTGCTATTTCTTTTGTAGTAAAATAATAGAATTTTAAGATAAAATACTCCATATTTACTTTTATACTTTATTCTTAAATATCAGTTAAACAAAGAGAAAACAAGTTAAAAAAAGATAATTTCATAAAATTATTATTCGGAAATTCTCTTCACTAAAACATGATTGTAATATATCTTATCCCTCTTATAAACTTCTACAAATATAGAACTTAATTAGCAAAAATTTTAAAAATTAGATCTAATTAATTATTTGTTATAGTCAGTCATTTATATATTTGTTTAATATTCTCTAAAAATTTTATTTTTTTAATTTTTAAATAATAATGTCTAAGAACCTGACAAATTTGTTCTTTTTTGTTTGTTAGTAGGTTAGTATTTCCTTACTAAAGATCTAGAACATGGTGATATCTCCTAACCTTTATCAAAGGAGGTACTCGACTGTACTGTGGGTATTTATTAAAGTACCTTAGACACTTTCGTTGTCAGTAGTATGGTGTGAGGAAGGGTTAGATGCCCACATATTTAATTAAGAAAATGAATACTAGAACTTTAAAAATTACTATAGTATATACATACAAAAGATATCAAGTTACCATTCTTATATTTAGAAAGAGGGATAAAAATGAAAAAAGTAAAAAAAGCGATTATTCCGGCTGCTGGATTAGGAACTCGATTCTTACCAGCTACAAAAGCAATGCCTAAAGAAATGCTACCTATTGTTGATAAGCCCACAATTCAATACATTGTAGAAGAAGCAATTGAATCTGGTATTCAAGATATAATTATAGTAACCGGTAAAGGCAAAAGAGCCATCGAAGATCATTTTGACTATGCACCTGAACTAGAGAGTAACTTGGTTGAGAAAGAAAAATTCGAATTACTTGAAAAAGTACGTAAATCATCTAATGTGGATATTCATTATATTCGTCAAAAAGAACCAAAAGGTTTAGGACATGCAGTATGGTGTGCACGTAATTTTATTGGAAACGAACCGTTTGCAGTACTTCTTGGAGATGATATTGTGCAAGCGGAAACGCCTTGTTTACGCCAATTAATAGATAGATATGAAAATACTTTATCATCAGTTATTGGTGTGCAAACAGTTTCTGATAATCAAACGCATCGTTATGGAATTATTGATCCATCTTCAAACGAAGGACGTCTTTATAAAGTTAATAAATTTGTAGAAAAACCTAAAAATGGAACTGCTCCTTCTAATTTAGCAATTATGGGTAGATATGTATTTACACCTGAGATTTTTGAGTTTTTAGCAAATCAAGAGGTTGGTTCCGGAGGTGAAATTCAGTTAACTGATGCAATTCAAAAGTTGAACGAAATGCAGTCTGTTTATGCTTACGACTTTGACGGGAAGCGTTACGATGTTGGAGAGAAATTAGGTTTTATTCAAACTACAATCGAGTTTGCTTTACAACACGAGGAATTAAAGAATGATTTAATTAAGGTTATGACTAATATAATGGAACAAGAAAATAGCCAATTGATCCGGTCAAAATAATTAGGAAGGGGAGTAGAGTATGCCACAGATGGTTGAAAAAAAAGCAATTTCAAAAGCTTATACACCCCAGAATGCAGTTAACATTAATGTTAATGAAAAATTAATATATCGCTGTCTTAAGAGAGGGTTGGACTTTTTTGGTTCTTTATTCGGTATTATTTTATTGTCTCTAGTCTTTATAATAGTAGCCGTAGCTATAAAGTTAGAAGATCCTAAAGGTCGAGTGTTTTTTTCACAAAAGAGAATCGGTAAGAATGGTGAAGTTTTCAATATGTATAAATTTCGATCTATGATAAGTGACGCAGAATCTAAGTTAGAAGAACTTCTTGATATGAATGAAACAACAGGTGCTATGTTTAAAATGAAAAACGATCCTAGAGTTACTAAAATTGGACGAGTTATTCGTAAAACTAGTATTGACGAACTGCCTCAATTGTTTAATGTGTTGAAAGGGGATATGAGTTTAGTTGGCCCACGCCCTCCTCTACCAAGAGAAGTGAAAGAGTATAGTGCTCATCATATGCAAAGGTTACTAGTGATCCCTGGGTGTACAGGGTTATGGCAAATAAGTGGTAGAAGTAATATAGGCTTTGAAGAAATGGTCGATTTAGATTTACAATATATACAAAAAAGAAATTTTCTAATGGATATTCAAATTATTTTTAAAACAGTTATAATAATTTTCAAGAATCAAGATGCTTATTAATGGAAAAAGAAGGAAATATAATGAAAAAAAAAATATTAATTGTTAATTCTTTTTATACACCTGACATTGTTGGGGGTGCAGAAATTTCCACTCAAGTTTTAGCGGAATCGTTAAATCAACAATTTGAAGTATATATTTTGACCTCTTCTAACAACAAAGACATTATCTATGAGGAGATTAACGGGGTTCAAGTTATTAGAATTCCAAATAGAAATATTTACAGCGCTCTAGATAATTATGCACCTAATACTGTAGAAAAGCTTTACTGGCATTTTAACAATACCTTTAATAAAAAACAAAAAAAAGCAATTAATCAAATAATACAAGAAATACGTCCTGATATTATTCATACTCAAAACCTAAATGGTATTGGTACATATATATGGAAGTTAGGTAAAGTGAATAATACATTAATAATGCATACATTAAGAGACTATCAACTTATTCACCCTACAAAAATAGGACTAATTAATAAATTAATTGCCTCTATTAATAAAAAGCGTGCAAAGCATGTAGATGTTGTTGTTGGTATTTCAAGATATATTTTAGATGAATTTGTAAGTAATGATTTCTTTAACTGCGCTAGTCGTAAAGTAATACACAATACCATAAACAATAAAACAGTGGAAAAAAACCTAAAAAAAGAAAAAGGACCTTTAAAGGTTAGTTATTTCGGGAGACTTGAAACTGAGAAGGGAATTGAATTCTTTTTAGATAGTATGTGTAATGTAGAAGAAAATAAAGTTGGAGAGATATTAGTTGTAGGTACTGGAAGCATTGCTGATCAACTTATAGAGAAATATTCCCAAGATAGTAGAATCAAATTTTTGGGAAAACTTCCGTTTGAGGAAGCCCAAGAAAAGATGTCGTATGTTGATGTAGTAGTTGTACCTTCACTTTGGCCCGAACCATTTGGCAGAGTGGTAATAGAGTCTTATAGACAAGGAACCCCAGTAGTGGCAACTAATGTAGGTGGAATACCAGAAATTATTTATAATAAAGAACTTATCATTAACCCTAATGATAAAAAAAGTATGCGAGAAAAAGTGGAGCTTATTTACAATCTAGGAGCTGAAGAATACAATCAATTGAGTAAAGATTGTTTAGAGTATTCACTTAAATATTCCCGTACTCACGAAGACTATATTAGCTTATATAGAAAAATTCTTGCTGAGGATGAATAATATAAATTTTTGATAGATACATGTAAACAGTTGACTTTATAGCTTTATAATTATACCTATATTATTTATAAGTTTACAACTAGAGATAAAATCAATAACTATTTTAAGCTATAATAATAGTTATTGATTTTGTTCAGTAAATATTTCATTTCAAAAGAAATAGAAATGTTTATTATCAGTGCTGGAAATTCATATTATTATATCTTTTTAATACAGTTGATAATAGTTTATATAAGAGTGCTCATTTTAAAGGTTATCACTCATGAAGGAATGTACTCAAATTTCTTAGCTCAAGATCCATATATTTTATATGCAAGAATTATTATAGCAAGCTAGATATTTATTTAATACAAGTGGAAGCAATTATAGGTCTTTGAAATTTAATAATAAAATTTAATTGAATAGTGGAGCGAAAATTTTCAGCAAGTCGTACAATACAATTTTTTCATAGCTGACTTATTGTCATCTTATACTGACTATACCATTTGGTACATTCAGGTTATAAGAATTATTTTTGTTTGAAAAATTACTTACGAGCGAAGCTACTAAATCTAAAAAGAGTACTAATTTTTCTAAGTGGAAGTTTATTACATCTTCACTTAGAAAGCGTTGCTTTTAAACGCGCATTTAGAAAAGGTCAGAATTTCTATATGTTTGGTTTACAGTTTAATTTATTAATAAAGTAAAGAGTGGTTTAAAAAGTTTAGTGGGTGAAAAGGTGAAAATAAAACAATTAGCACAGGATATTTCAAATGATTTATTAAGGTATGGTTATGGTGAAACAAGTAATTTTAAATTGTACCTGCTCTTTAAAGGAATGGCGCATTTAGGTTTTTGGGCTGTATTAAATTATCGGATGGGTAAATACTTAAGAACAAAGTTTAAAAATAAATTAATATGGGGTATAACAGGCTTAAATAAAATGATTATAGAAATTTTTACAGGTATAAGTATACCTTATAGTTGTGAGATAGCGCCAGGTGTATTAATTGGTCACTTTTCAAATATTATGATTGCTGGAAATGTAATTATAGGTAAAAATTGCACGTTACACCAAGGCGTTACAATTGGGCTAGCAGGCCGAGATGAAAAGGCTGGAGTTCCTATAATAGGTGATGATGTATTTATAGGAGCTGGAGCAGTGATACTAGGGAAGATTAATATAGGTAATGCTGTAGCAATTGGAGCGAATTCTGTAGTTTCTGAAGATATACCTGATAACGCGGTGTTAGTTGGACAAAAGGCGAAAATTATAAGTTATAAGGGTTCAAATGGCTTATATTGATTTAGGAGGTTAAGAATGAAGATTGCTTTTGTACACAGTAAGTGTAAACCATTTAGATACGAAACTTTTGAAGCACTACAAAATATGTATGATATTGATTTTTATTTTACAGATAGTATAGTAGAAACTTTAGAAAACAAGCATGAGATAAAATCAGTTAAGATACCTTGTATGTCAGATTTTCACTATGCTGCTGATTTAAGAAAAAAACTTGAAAGTAAAGACTATGACATTTATATAAGTACAGACTTGGGTTATCACATTACATATATTACTTATTCAATAGCAAAGAAAAACAAAAAGAAATTCATTTTATGGAATGAACAATGGAAGAATATTCTTCACCCAAGAAGGTTACTTTTAACGTATTCTTTAGAAAATCGCATATTACGCAATGCTGATGCAATCCTTGGATTTGGGAGAAAAGCAAAAGAATTTTCAGTTAATAGAGGTGCAAAGAAAGAGAAAGTTATCTTAACACCTAATATCGTTCCAAATCAAATATCTCTAGATAGCGAACAAACAAAAAATCATTCAGAAAAAAAAGTAGTATTAAGTATAGCAAGGTTGATACCATTTAAGGGACAAGATTACCTTATAAAGGCCTTTAAGAAAGTATATGAACAAAGAAAAGATATTAAATTGGTAATAGCAGGTGAAGGTCCGCGATATAAAAAATTGCTTCATTTAGTAGAAAAATTAGGGCTAAGTGAATGTGTTGAAATAACAGGAAAAGCAGTTAAAGGAAATGAAAAATGGTCACTGTTTAATAGTTGTGATATTTTTGTGCTTCCTTCAGTCTATAGGATCACACCAGAAGCATGGGGATTGGTCGTAAATGAGGCAGCTATGATGAAGAAACCAATAATTACAACTAATATGACTGGAGTAGACGGAGAGATTGTTAGGCATCAACACAGTGGGTTAGTAGTAAAAGAAAAAAATATAGATGAATTAGCTGAAGCTATTGAATACCTTCTTGACAATGAAGAAGAAAGAGAAAGATTTGGAGAGTATGCTAATCAGATAGTTAAAGAAGAATATAATCTTAATGTTTTGTTGGCTTCTTTTGATAAAGCTATAAAGGTTGCCACTCTTGGATAATTTAAAATTTAGTAGTATAATTCTTCTTTTTGATTTGGTGTAATAATTTAGGAGGTAAGAAGGTTTGTTTAAAAATAAACGCCTAAGTTCTGCTAAGGTTGTTATATTAATGATGTTTTTTACACTATTTACAAAATTTATAGGGTTTATTAGAGAAATGCTATTAGGCCAAACTTTTGGAACAACATATCAAACGGACGCCTATATTATTGCCTTATCAGTTCCTACCTTGATATTTTCTTCGATATTAGCAGCAGTAACTACAACGTATATACCTATCTATACAAAAATTAAAAACAAAGATGGTATAGAGAAAGCAAACTATTTTACAAATAATTTGCTTTTTTTGATTGCAATAATCTCAATTGTTGTAATGATTATAGGCATGCTTTTTACGAAGTATATAGTAGGAATTTTAGGAGCTGGATTGAGTAAAGATGGTCTAATGCTGGCTAATAACTTGACTCAGGTAAGTTTGTTCATGCTATTACCTTTAGGCTTAATTGCTATTATGACAGTATATTTACAAGCAGAAAACAAATTTATTGTGCCTGCTTTTATTAATATACCAATAATAATAGTTGTTATAGCAGCCCTGTACTTTGGAGATTATTTTGGTATTAGAGGAGTAATGTTTTCTAATATTATAGGAGCAGTTATACAAGTTATAATACTTTTAATCTTTGTATATAGGAGTAATTATAAATTTGCATTAACTTTAAATGTTAAAGATAGTAACATTAAGGAAATGTTATTGTTAGTATTGCCAGTATTTATTGGAACTGGTGTACAACAAATAAATTTTATAGTTGATAGAATGTTAGCTTCTAGTTTTGGTGATGGGATTATCTCTGCGTTGAGTTTTGCAAATAAAATCAATGAAATGTTTTTTGGATTAATATCTGTTACTATTGCAACGTTTATTTTTCCGAAATTGTCTAGTTTGGCAACTAAAGACTCGTTAAAAGAGTTTGATAGTTTAGTTAGAACATCTTTAAATACGGTAAGTATCTTAGTTTTTCCAGTAGTATTTGTTGTTCTATCATATAGCGATATTATAGTTAAACTTTTGTTTGAACGTGGCGCATTTGATAATTCATCAACTTTAATTACGTCTAATGCACTTTTTTATTTTTCAATAGGCATGTTATTCTTTGGCTTTAGAGATGTTTTGAATAGAACTTTTTATTCCATGGGAGATACTAAAACTCCAATGAGGAACGCAATGATTGCTGTTATATCAAATATTGTGATGAGTGTTATTCTTATGAACATTATGGGATACAAAGGAATAGCTCTTGCCAGTAGTTTAGCAGGTGCAGTTACAACTCTTTTACTATTTAATTCTTTAAGAAAAAAAATGGAAGCTTTTCAATATAAACAATTTTTTTATGATCAACTGAAAATTTTCATAGCTTCTATTGGAATGATCGTAACTTCACGTATTGTATATACTTTGATAACTCTTTTTATAAATGAAACAGCTATCAACAATATAATTGTACTTATAAGTAGTTTGGGATTTGGAGCTTGTATTTATTTTACACTCTTACACTTTTTAAAATTAAAAGAGATAAGAATGATTTCCACAGTTACTTTTAATAAAATAGGTTTAAAATTTTAACTTGTATATTATATGCTAATACCATATTTAGAAATTAGAGGAGGAGAAAATTGAGTAATATACTTTTTTTAACTCATATATACCCATATCCACCAGATGATGGGGGGAGAATTGTTACTTTTAACACCTTACGAATACTCCAAGAAAGAAAGCATAAAGTTTTCTTGTTCAGCTTTATGGATAAACTTAATGAAAAAAAGTATGATATGGAAAATTTAGAACAACATCTAGTAAATAAAGATTATTCAAATGATTCTATAAATTTAATCAAAAATTTATTCGAAAAATTACCATTTACTATGAAAAAATATGTGGATTCAAGTGTAGAAAAAATTATTGAAAAAGTTTTAAAAACAGAACAAATTGACTTTGTTATATTAGATCATTTGCATATGGCTAATTATGTGAATTTGATAAGAAAATTAAAACCTGAGATACCAGTTTATTTGAGACAACATAATATAGAATCTATAATAATGAAACGTGCTTACGAAAAAGAGGAAAATATCCTTAAGAAACTTTATTTATTATTTCAATATAAAAAATTACATAAATATGAGTCTAATATATGCGAATTAATGGATAGAATATTTGTTATTACTGAAGAAGATAAAGAAATGTTAATAAATATGAATCCAGCAATCCAAGATATTGAAGTAGTAAAAGCGGGAGTGGATTTTACAAAATATAAACCTATTAGCTATGAAAAGAGAAATAAAGAATATAACTTAGTTTTTTTAGGAGCCATGAACTGGTTGCCTAACGAAAATGGTGTAATGTGGTTTACTGATAATGTACTCCCTAAATTACTAGATAAATTTAGTAATATCAAATTCTACATTGTGGGAAAAAATCCTTCTGAGAAAATTATGGAATTACACAAGCGCTACCCCGATAATATAAAAGTTACTGGGTATGTAGAAGATGAAAGAGAGTATATAGCTATGGCAGATGTGTTCGTAGTCCCTTTATTAATAGGTGGGGGAATGAGACTTAAGATTTTAAATGCTTTAGCAATGAAAAAAGCAATAGTCACTACCACTATTGGCGCTGAAGGAATTAATTTAAATGATAGTTATATGGTGGCCGATTCTTCTTCTGAATTTTCTAATGCTATAGAAAAATTATTTTTAGATATTGAATACAGAGAATATATTGAAAAAAATGGATATGAACAAGTTGTAAAATACTATAGTTTTGATGCGGTATCAAAACCTTTGTTAGACGCTTTGTAATTTGATATTACAGTAATAAACAGAAAGAGAGATTTTTAAATTGAATCAAAAAATATTATTTATATCAACTGTATACCCATACCCAAAAGATAATGGCAAAAAAATAATTCTTTCTAGTATATTGGAATACCATAGTATGAAGTATGGAGCAAAAAATGTTCATTTGGCTTTAATAGGTAGTGAAGATCAGGACATCAAAACCTCTCCTTTTCATATAATAAAAATTTCAAAACCAACTATGTTTAACCAAATATTTAATGTTTTGAGTCATAGTTTTCTTTTTAGAAATAAAAGTATTCAAGAATCTATGTTATACAGTAGGAATATTCAGAAAAAATTAGAGGAGATTATATCTAATTATACTTATGATCTAATTATTTTTGATACTATAAGAACAGCTCAATATTATTTAATAGACAGTCCAAAAATAAAACAATTTGTATATTTGGATGATTTATTTTCTATAAGATACCAAAAAATGTTAGAAGTGATGGAGGAATTTCCAGAAACTGATTTAAATCCTTTAGGTAATTTCAAAAAAATTATTCCTAGTAGTCTTTCAGGTTTAATAAAGTCACAACAGCTAACCAAATTATTATTAAAGATGGAGAAAAATTTGGTTAGAAAGAGTGAATTAAATATTTGCGAAAGATATAAAAGTTGTTTGTTAATTAGCGAAGATGAAGTTAGGTATCTGCATAAGCATTATGGAATTACACATGTTAAATCTATAAAACCTTTACTCCAGGAAAATCAATATGAACGAGATTGCAATTATAAAAATAGAACTTTTATTTTCTTAGGGAATTTATCGGTCGCTCATAATGATGTATCTATTACTAATTTCATCGAAAAAAATGTAGAAAAAATGATAGAAAATAGTATTCATTTGAAAATAATTGGCAAACAGCCAAGCGAAAAACTGCAGGAACTAGGAAAAAGGTATTCTTCTAATATTGAAATAATTGGATATGTAAAAGATTTAAGAGATGAATTTAATAAAGCGTGTGGAATGATAGTGCCTCTTATATTTGGTACAGGCGTAAAATTAAAAACTTTAGAGGCATTTTCCTATGGATTACCGTTAATTACAACTGATTATGGGATAGAAGGAATAGATATAAAAAATAAAGAAGCTTATATCTTGGAAAACAGTATTGAGAACTTTTGGACCCATATGTTGACATTATGTAAAAATGATTTAAATGATGTGATTTCAGAATCAAGCTATTCTTTTTTTAAATTGCAGTATTCTAAAAGTGAAGTATATAAACAGTATAATGAATTATTTTTATAAGTAATTTATGAGAAAATAGGAGGCTAATTGTTAGTCTCCTATTTGCATGGGCTTTAATAAAATAAATTACAGATATTATAAATAGATGAGGAGAGAAACTATGAAAATCACTGTAATTGGCACAGGATATGTTGGACTTGTAACGGGAGTTAGTCTATCTGATGTTGGGCATGATGTAGTTTGTATTGATACAGATACTGCAAAAATAGAGCAAATGAGAAAAGGGATATCACCAATTTATGAACCAGGATTAGAAGACTTAATGATCAAGAATATAAAAGCTGGAAGATTAAATTTTACTAATGATTATGCAGATGGATTAGAGAGTACAGAAGTGATTATGGTAGCGGTAGGCACACCTCAAAATAATGATGGAACAGCAAACCTGCAATATATAGAAGCTGTCGCTCAGTCCATAGGTGAAAATATTAAGAGAGACACAGTCATCGTAACCAAAAGCACGGTTCCCGTGGGTACTAATCACTTTGTTAAGAAAACAGTTCTTTCAAATTTAAAACATCGTGATGTAAATATTAGCATTGCATCCAACCCAGAGTTTTTAAAAGAAGGCTCCGCAATTCAGGATACCTTCTACGGAGATCGCATTGTAATTGGTACGGAGGATGATGAAACAGCCAAAGTCTTAGAAAAGATGTATGAACCACTCAAATTACCAATATTTAAAACAGATATTTATAGCTCTGAAATGATTAAATATGCTTCTAATGCTTTTCTAGCAACAAAAATTAGTTTTATAAATGAAATATCTAACGTTTGTGAAAAACTGGGAGCTAATGTGGAAGATGTTGCAAATGGTATGGGATTGGATCGCCGTATAGGAAGAGCATTTCTAAATGCAGGGATAGGTTATGGTGGCTCTTGTTTTCCTAAAGATACACATGCTTTAGTTCAAATTGCTGGTGGGGTTGAACATGATTTTGGATTATTAAAGTCAGTGATTGAAGTAAATAAAAAGCAACAGTCATTATTAGTAGAAAAGATTATAAGTCGTTTTGGAAGTTTGAATGGAAAAACGATTGCATTATTAGGTTTAGCGTTTAAACCAAACACAGATGATATGAGAGAGGCAGCATCAATCGTAGTAGCTGAAGAGTTGATAAAACGAGGTGCAGAATTAAGAGCATATGACCCGATTGCGATGGAAAATGCTAAATTGCATCTTCCGAGAAATGTAAAATATGTTGAATCTTTAGAAGGTGCTTTAAAAGATGCAGATTGTGCAGTAATTATAACTGAATGGGATGAATTTAAAAATATGGACTTATTCGAGCTAAGAAATTTATTAAAGGAACCTATTCTTTTTGATGGTCGAAATTGTTTCAGTTTAGAAATTGTAAAAGAAAATAAGATAGAATATCATTCTGTTGGAAGACCAGTAGTATATTCAACTAACTACAAGGTAATGAATTAATATTATAAAGGTTTAATGGGAGGATAAATTAAATGAAGTTAGTTTTACTTTCAGGTGGTTCTGGAAAACGCTTATGGCCATTATCAAATGATTCGCGTTCAAAACAATTTTTAAAAGTATTAGAGGATAAAAATCAATATTTACAATCTATGGTTCAACGTGTTTGGACTCAAATTAGTAACGTAGGATTAGCAAATTCAACAGTTATTGCTACAGGAAAATCACAAGAAGATATGATTAAAAGCCAGCTTGACAACCAAGCTGGCTTAATTATTGAGCCTTGCAGAAGAGATACATTTCCTGCTATTGCCCTAGCTGCTTCTTATGTCTACAGTGTACAAAAAGCAGACTTAGATGAAGTGGTAGCTATTTTACCTGTAGATCCCTATGTAGATGATCAATTTTTTACTAGAGTTCAAGACTTGGAAGAGGTTGTACAGAACAGTAATGCTCAGCTAGCTTTAATTGGTGTTACTCCTACATACCCATCTTCTAAATATGGATATATCGTACCTACTGTTGAAAAAAGCGGGAGTGAATATCGTAAAGTAAGTCGCTTTACTGAAAAACCTTCTGAAAAACAAGCTGCTTCTTTAATCGAAGATGGTGCTTTGTGGAACTGTGGTGTATTTGCGTTTAAGCTAGGGTATGTTATATCGATCCTAGAAGAAAAAGGTATTTCTACTGATTACGAAGAACTGTTAAAGCAATATGCGACACTTCCTAAAATTAGTTTTGACTATGAAGTTGTTGAAAAAACTAAAGATATTGTTGTTCTTCCTTATAGTGGATATTGGAAAGACCTAGGTACTTGGAATACGTTAACTGAAGAAATGGCAACAACTCAAATTGGTAAAGGTGTTATCAGTGCAGACAGTGAAAATGTTCATTTAATTAATGAACTAGATATTCCAGTAACAGTATTAGGAGGCTCTAATTTAATCGTAGCAGCGAGTCCTGATGGAATTTTAGTATCGGACAAAGAGGCTAGTCCACGAATTAAAGAGCTAGTGGGAGATTTCGAAAACCGCCCTATGTATGAAGAAAGAAGATGGGGATGGTACCGTGTACTTGACTATACGAAGCTAGAAGAAGGAAAAGAAGTTTTGACAAAACGTATCGGCATCGCTGAGGGTAAAAACTTAAGTTATCAGCTGCATGACCATCGAGATGAAGTGTGGACGATTATTAAAGGTGAAGGTGAATTTGTTTTAAATGATGAGGTTCGCTCAATTAAAACAGGAGATGTCATTCAAATTCAAGCTGGAGATAAGCATGCAGTCAAAGCTGTTACCGATTTAGAAATTATTGAAGTGCAAACAGGCTCTCAATTAATTGAAGAAGATATTGTGAGGTTGTTTATGACTTGGGAAGAGATTCAAGATCATGTGTTAAGTGTAAAAAAGGTTTGATGATATCTGAAGAGTAGAGATTTTTCTACTCTTCAGAATTAACTAATTGAGTTACTATGGAATTTTTAGAGGAGATGTACGAAAGTTGAAACAGCCTATTTTTCTAAAACCACTATTTCAAGAGCGTATTTGGGGAGGCGCAAAATTAAGAAAGTCCTATGGGTACCAAATTCCTTCGCTACAAACAGGAGAATGCTGGGCAATTTCTGCTCACCCTAATGGTCAAAGCGTTGTTGCATCAGGTTGTTTAGCTGAAAAAAGCTTAGGAGAATTGTGGGAAGAACAGCCAGAATTATTTGGCCACTTCGATAGTGATCGTTTTCCACTCTTAACCAAGATATTGGATGCTAATGACGATTTATCAGTTCAGGTTCATCCGAATGATGAATATGCAAGTGAAATTGAAAATGGCGAGCTTGGTAAGACAGAATGTTGGTATATTATTGACTGTGATGATGATGCAGATATGATTTTTGGACATCATGCTAAATCAAAAGAAGAATTTATCCAGTTAGTTGAAGAAGGAAATTGGGATTGTTTATTACAGAGAGTAAAGATTAAACCAGGGGATTTCTTCTATGTCCCTAGTGGTACCATACATGCTTTATGCAAGGGCACACTTGTATTAGAAACACAGCAAAGTTCAGATACTACATACCGCGTCTATGATTATAACCGTCTTGGACAAGACGGGAAACTCCGTGAACTTCATTTAGATAAAGCAATTGAAGTAACAACTGTTCCACATACTGCTTCAAAAGTAGAACCAGCCGTTGCTCAAACATCGGGAGGAAGTATTACGACTTTCGTTGAAGAAGATTATTTTACCGTGTACAAATGGGAAGTCAAGAACTCTCTGTCCTTGACTCAAGAAGCTCATTTCACGTTAGCTAGTGTTATTAGTGGAGAAGGAAAAATAATCTCTGAAGGTAGGGAATTTTCTATAAAACGAGGAGATCATTTTATTCTACCTAACCAGATGCAGTCATTTACTATTGAAGGAAGCGTTGAATTAATTGCTTCTCACCCAAACAACGAAGGAGCGCGGCATCATGAATTGGAAAGCACAGCTAGACAAATGGCTAATATTTAATGGACTAGGCACAGAGCTAAAAAAAGAGCTTCTTGTGATAAAAGAAAATGAAAAAGAAGCAGAAGACGCTTTTTATAAAAATCTTGAATTTGGAACAGGCGGAATGCGTGGAGAGCTAGGCCCTGGCACAAATCGATTAAATATATATATGGTACGAAAAGCGACAGAAGGTCTGGCCTATTATATAGAAGAAAGTGGAGAAGAAGCAAAGAAAAGAGGCGTAGTTGTTGCCTATGATTCTCGTCATAAGTCTCCTGAATTTGCTTTAGAAGTTGCAAAAGTGTTGGGCCAGCATGGTATTAAAACCTATATATTCGACGAGCTTCGTCCAACGCCTGAGCTTTCCTATGCGGTGCGTTATTTAAACGCATTTGCTGGAATTGTAATTACTGCAAGCCACAATCCGCCTGAATATAATGGCTATAAAGTGTATGGTGAAGATGGAGGTCAGCTTCCGCCAGCGGCTGCAGATAATATTATTTCGCATATGAATCGTATTGAAAACGAGTTATCTATTTCTGTAAAACAAGAACAAGAACTTTTAGCAGAGGGCTTATTAACGTATATAGGAGAAGAAGTGGATGATGCTTATACAGGGGCATTAAAAACAATTCAATTAAATCGTGAGCTTGTTCAAGAAGTAGGAAATGAGTTGAAAATTATTTTCACTCCTTTGCATGGTTCAGGAAACAAGCCGGTGCGTGAAGGGTTAAAAGCATTTGGATTTACCAACGTAACGGTTGTAAAAGAGCAAGAGCTTCCAGATGCAAATTTCTCAACTATACAGTCACCGAACCCGGAAGAGCATGCTGCTTTTGAATTGGCCATCCAATACGGAAAAGAAATAGATGCCGATCTTTTAATGGCAACTGATCCTGATGCGGATCGGCTTGGTGTCGCCGTGAAAGATAGCACCGGTGAGTATGTAGTATTAACAGGTAATCAGCTAGGGGCACTTATGCTTCATTATTTGTTAACGCAAAAGAAAGAACAGGGCATCCTTTCTCAAAACGGAGCAGTTGTTAAAACAATTGTCACATCAGAAATTGGACGTGCTATTGCTTCAAGCTTCGGTTTAGAAACATTTGATACGCTAACAGGCTTCAAATTTATTGGAGAGAAAATCAATGAGTTTGAACAAAGCGGCGATTATCAATTCCAGTTTGGCTATGAAGAAAGCTACGGCTATTTAATTGGAGATTTTGTGCGTGATAAGGACGCGGTTCAATCTGCCGTATTTGCAGCAGAAGTCGCTGCTTATTACAAAGCACGAGGAAAGTCTCTTTACGAAGGATTGCTTGAAATTTTTAGCGAGTATGGGTACTACAAGGAATCGCTGCAATCTATCACATTAAAAGGAAAAGACGGAGCGAAGCAAATAAAAAAGCTTGTTGATTCCTTCCGTTTGGAACCAATTCAAGAACTAGCGGGAGCAGAAGTTACCGTTATTGAAGATTATCAATCTAGCCAGCGTATGAATATGCAAGAAGATGCTATTGAAAATGATATACCTTTTCCTGTATCTAATGTACTTAAATATCATTTTGAAGACGGTACTTGGTTTACGATTCGACCTTCGGGAACTGAACCAAAAGCGAAGTTCTATTTTGGAGTAAAGAAAGAATCTTTGGTTGAAAGTGAAATGTCTTTAAAAAATGTCGAGCAAATTGTCATGGAAAGAGTAAATAAATTCATGACTGTGTCGATATAAAGGTGGTAAATAGAAATAGAAACTGTCAATATTTCATTTAATTTACAAAAGAATATAGTAAAAGAGTTTTTTGTCAACTATAATGGACAGTATATTGAATTTTTTAAAAGTTACTAAGTTCGGAGGTCAACTATGGAAGAGACAATTAGTCTGCGAGATTTGTTTGCAGTGCTTCGTAAGCGTCTTTGGCTTATTGCATTGATTACAATTATCGCCGCAACCGTAAGTGGAGTGATTAGCTTTTTTGTATTAACACCTGTGTATGAGTCGAAAACACAAATTTTAGTCAATCAAGCTAAAAATGATGAGCAGTTGTACAATACGCAAACTGTTCAAACGAATGTACAGCTTATTAACACGTACAATGATATTATTACAAGTCCGGCTATCTTAGATAAAGTGGTCAAAGAATTAAAACTGGATAAGTCCGCTCAATCCTTAAGCGGTCAAATTCAAGTAACAAGCGCCCAAAACTCGCAGGTAGCACAGATTGTCGTACAAGATACAAGTGCAAAACGTGCAGCTCAAATTGCGAATACAACGGCTTCTGTTTTTCAAAAGCAAGTGCCTAAACTTATGAATGTGGACAATGTTAAAGTGCTGTCAAAAGCAACGGTTGGTGAAAGTGCAAGTCCTGTTAAACCTCAGCCGCTTTTAAATATTGCGATTGCAGTAGTAGTCGGGTTAATGGTAGGTATCGGGTTGTCATTCTTACTTGAGTACTTAGACAATACGTTAAAAACCGAGCAAGATATTGAAAATATTCTAGACCTTCCGGTGATTGGAGTCGTGACGAATATTAAAGATGTGCCTAAGCCAACGAACGTATCGCGACCAGATGTAGCTGCTCGCGTACCGCAAAGAGGTGAAA
>Ga0209463_1000660_pt1 | contig 24318 bp, 24 predicted proteins | sample AgamicMgSfrz_FD_187169 | JGI IMG/M metagenome (GOLD analysis project Ga0209463, IMG submission 187169) | Agave microbial communities from Guanajuato, Mexico - Mg.Sf.rz (SPAdes) (version 2) | ecosystem: Host-associated > Plants > Phyllosphere > Phylloplane/Leaf | place: Guanajuato, Mexico... | reverse complement strand
TATTTGTGCAAGTACCGATGAAATACGTATTTGTGATATAATGAACAGGTTGCAAATGATTCGTTACGTGGATAGAAACAGGAGGAAGATGATGTTACATTCAACACTGGGCCGCTTCCGATTGCTACTGTGGCTGCAGGGACTTTCATATGTATTATTGCTGTTTGTTGCATTTCCCTTGAAAAATGCAGGGATCCTGCCTCAATCGGTCACATGGTTTGGCAATCTGTACGGTTTTCTATTTTTGATGTATATGTTGTTTATGGTTAGTCTGTATACGACGCAAAAGTGGCGTTTACGCCGTCCGATCGCTTTATTTTTTATATCGTTTATCCCGCTGGGCAATTTTGTCTATGATTTTTTCGTTTTTCGCAAAATGGATCAGGGTCAAGGTACCGTCAAATAAAGCTTGACTTTGTGTAGCGTTGTGAATATGATGAGAACAGGTTATTTGAACCGTAAGAAATGCACCAACTAAAACTGTATATTCCTGATGTTAAAGGGGAGTAGCTTTCACAGTAAAGTCGTCAATTCGGGATTATATCCCCGGCTTTATTGGCAGCAATTTGTTGTTAGCGAGACCTTTACCAAGTTTTCACGCTGGGTAAAGGTCTCTTTTTATGGAAATAAAAGGATCTTTGCCAGCGATGGTAAAGGTCCTTTTTTTGTACATCATAAGGATACTAAGGAGGAGTCAAAATTGGATTTGTCATTATTATTGGAGTATGGTTGGGTACTAATCGTCCTAGTAGTCCTGGAAGGATTGCTGGCAGCAGATAATGCTTTGGTGCTTGCGATTATGGTGAAGCATTTACCGGATGAGAAACGCAAAAAAGCGTTGTTCTACGGTTTGCTCGGGGCTTTTATCTTCAGGTTAGGTTCCTTGTTCCTGATCTCGTTCCTCGTCGATGTTTGGCAGGTTCAGGCGATCGGAGCGTTGTATCTTCTCTACATCTCGATTAACCACATTGCCAAGAAAGTTATGGGCAGTCGAAACAAGACAGACGAAGCAGCCGATGATGCACCGAAAAAAGCCAAGAAACAATCCGGTTTCTGGATGACTGTTTTCAAGGTCGAAGTAGCGGATATCGCTTTTGCAGTCGACTCCATTCTCGCAGCTGTAGCACTGGCTGTGGCGCTGCCACCAAGTGGATTGCCTCCCATTGGCGGGCTCGATGGTGGACAGTTTATCGTCATCTTCCTGGGAGGATTTATTGGTCTCGTCATTATGCGTTTTGCAGCTTCGTTCTTCGTTAAATTGCTTCATTCCCGTCCAGGGCTTGAAGTGGCAGCCTTCGTTATCGTAGGTTGGGTAGGGGTTAAGCTCGCAGTTATTACGCTGGCGCATCCTTCTCTCGGTGTTCTGGATGAACATTTCCCGGAAAATAAAATTTGGAAATTCGGATTCTATATCGTATTGATCACCATTGCGGTATGCGGTTGGTTCCTGTCTTCCAAAGTACCAGCCAAAGAGGATGAAAATCCGATTGAAGAGTTGGAAAAACAAGCAGGAAATTAATTCCACAAGCTAAAACAAACCACATATGTTTCGTAAAAATCAGGGGCTGTAATGATACAGACCCCTGATTTTTTAGTATATGCATATACATGCAGGACTGTTTATTTTCCAAGAAAAGGGTTGACATATCGAAACGAGTCCGATTAATATAAGACTTATCATTTACGAAGGGAGGCCGAAAGACATGATGGTTGGTTATGATGTTAGATTGACACAGAACCCAAGTCACATAGATACAACTGCATATCCAGCTCATCGTCTCTTTGGCCTCTTACGGGCGACATAGGAGAATCGGCATATCTTTTCACTGTTCATTATGCAGGCATGGATATGTCAATCTCGGCTTATATAGCGATGGAGAACAGACGTATGGCATCTTCATGCCATCCTGTTCTCTGTTATTGTCATGAAGAAGTCATGGGCGATCAGTCCATGACTTCTTTTTTTTGTTGTATCGACTGAAGCGGATATGAATTATACGATACAAAAATTCCTTATTTTGAAAAACAACTAAAAGGATAAGATCAGGAAGGAAAAATCACCCTTTATGAATACAGAATTGAATTTATTTACAAGTCAAAACCAATTCCCTGGAGGCTATCGGCATGAAGTGAAATTGCCAGCGGGAGATTTGACGGTATACGCTGCACAGCAATTGTTTTCCTCACTGGACTACAAAGTGTTTGAAATGGCCAACAACAATCTGCAAATCCCCGGCATTTCCTATATGAGTTATACCCCTGACGTTCATGTGGGTGTGGGAACCTGCATCGGTACTACGGCCGTATGGGACGCGAAGACGGGGTACGTGTCTCCATCCATTGTTGGCAGTGATATCGGCTGCGGTATGCGGGTGCATATGACCAACCTGCACAGGGACGATCTGAAGGACGTAAAATTGCGCCGCAAGCTGGTTAAGGCCATTGAGAAGGTGCTGCCGATGGAGGCCAGTCAGCGGGGGCACTTCTCGGATATCAGACTTGAACACATTGTTCGCAAAGGCTTGCACGGTCTGCCCAAAAAATATATTCCGGACAGCTATACACCGAAAAAATCAACATCCTTTACCCATGTGGAAAGCAGCAAATTTGCCTACGATGAGGAAGGACTGAATCTGGTTCCGGATATGACATGGCATCGTGCGCATCGTCAGCTGGGCACTTTGGGCGGGGGCAATCATTTTGCAGAAATCCAGTCCATTGAGATCGCAGAGGAAAATCGTGAGATCGCTGAAGCCTGGGGACTGTATGATGGCCAGATTGTCGTCATGATTCATTCAGGTTCCCGTGCCTGGGGCGGACATGTGAGTCAGACCAGCTCCGCAGCGATTGCCAAAGTGATGCAGCGAAACGGGCTTGGTACATCTGATCCAAGACTGGTTTTTGCTCCGTTGGAACATGCCGAAGGGCGTCATTACGTGAACATGATGTATTCCGCTTTGAATTATGCTGTGGTCAACCGCCATCTGATCGCCTACGCTATTCGGGAGGCATTCCGGGACGTATTCGGACCCAAATGTGAATTCCGTACGCTATATGATCTGATGCACAATTATGCCTGGGAAGAGTCTCATGCAAAAGAAGGTAGTGTATTTGTCCATCGCAAAGGAGCGACGCGTGCACTGCCTGCAGGCCACCCGGATAATCCTAAGCCTTATATGGCTACAGGCCATCCCGCGCTGATTCCAGGATCCATGGGGACGGCCTCGTATATCATGGTAGGTCAGCCGCAGGGCGAAGATAACTATTATTCGATCTGCCACGGTGCAGGACGCATTCGTTCGCGTACCGCAACCAAGCGACTGGTTACGGTAGAGGATTTTGCATCCGCACTTGGCGTAGGTACCGAAGATGAGATTGTGGTGAATCAGCGTTCACTCGAATCGATTATTGATGAGTCGCCACAGGCATATAAGAATGTCGATGAAATTATTGATAGTGTTACCGGTGCAGGCCTGGCTCAAGTTGTAGCCAAATGCAAACCGCTTGCAGCCGTGAAAGGAGCTAAATAATGACAGTACAGAAGGAAAAAGAAGCAACCCATATCCAGGCCATCTATGCATATGATCAAATACAGGACGACCAGATTCGAATCCAGGGTTATGCCACTTATGCACGCCTGATTCGGGGTATTATCGAAGCATTAAGCAGCAGGTACGGGGTTCGTTATGAACTGTTTGCCAGTGATGATCCGAACAATGAATACTGGGAGCTTTTGAAAGAAGATTTGTTGAACGACAGTAACGACGTGGAACTGGTTGCCCGGATTTTCGAGGATCTGGAGCTGCGTACACTGCATTATGAAGATGATGGCGATGTGCCTACATACGGTGTGCATTATTCCATTCGCAACAACGTGTTTGCGTATCCCAAATGGGGCGTAGCCCTCGTCCGTATTCCCTTTTTCCGGGATAATGGCATCTACAATGAGGACTTTGTGTTCGCGGTAGGTGAGGAGGAGCTGAAGCAGTTTCTGGGCAGTGTACGCGAACGGGAACGTCAGCAAAATATGAAAAAGGTCACGGTATATACCGATGCCCGCAATGGCAGTGAACGCCATGTAGAATCCATCACCCGCTCGGTGGGAAGAGACGATGTGGTTCTTTCACCCCAGATCAAGCAGGATATTTTCCGCTCGCTGGATCAGTTCTTCGAAGCGGATCGCTCCTTTTACCGGGAATATGACATTCCGTACAAAAGGGGAATTCTGCTGTATGGTCACCCGGGCAACGGGAAAACAACCTTGGTCAAATCGATTGCGGGCAGCATTCCCGGTCCAGCTGCATACTGGCAAATTACCGAATATACCAACAGTGAATCCGTTCGGGAAGTGTTCGAGGCGGCTAAACGTCTGGCTCCAATGGTGCTGATTATTGAGGATATCGATTCGATGCCGGACGAAGTGCGCTCCTTCTTCCTCAATACACTGGATGGAGCCACATCCAAAGAAGGTATTTTCCTGATTGGCACAACGAATTATCCAGAGAAAATAGATCCAGGCCTCATGAACCGTGCCGGACGGTTTGATCGGGCCTATGAAATTCCGCTGCCGGATGAAGCACTGCGATTGCAATACTTGCAGCAGCGGGGATTTCAGGTCTTTGCCGGCGAAGAAGGAACGCAGGAAGCTGCTCGGCTCACGGATACATTCTCCCTTGCACAGCTCGGTGAGCTATATGTCAGTGCTGCATTGGAATGGCATCAAAATGGCTTGACGGACATTGTACAAGTTATTCAGTCCATGCGGGGAGAGCTGGATAAGAGCCATAAGCATAACTGGCTGACTCAGCCAGGAAAAGGACGAGCCGGCTTTTATTAATCCTATTCACCACCAAATATTATACATCTCAATTGGATATACTACGGTTGTCTGCTCCCACATACAATGACTTTCGGGAGGTACAATTAAACTGGTGAAGCTTTTGAAGGCCGAACGGAAAGGAAAAATGAATTTTTCCCTGCTGCGACGGGCTTGTCATGCGGATCTGAGGCATATGAACAAAAGGTAATATACAACAATTTTTAATTCAGTTGTTTAAATGCTTCTGTAGCGGTTAATAGTAGACAGACAACAACAAAAACTTTTAATTGAGGTGAATAGTATGGGTTGGTTATGGTCATTAATTATCGGTGGTATTATTGGATGGTTGGCAGGTATGATTGTTGGTCGTGACATCCCGGGCGGAGTCATTGGTAACATTATCGCTGGTTTCATCGGTGGATGGTTAGGCGGCGTGATCTTCGGAGAAATGGGTCCTGAAATGGGCGGATTCTACATCGTACCGGCATTAATTGGTGCCATCGTACTTGTAGCAATCGTAAGCTTGATCTTCCGTTCAATGGGTCGTAGTCGCGGGTAACGAAGTTATTGCACTACGAATCCATGGGAAATAAATGATGTTTCCCGTTTATAATGAAGAGGTTGATGAAGAGCCATTCGGATGGCTTTCCATCAACCTCTTTTTGTTTTAAGATATATAGGCAACGGTTCGTAACGAAATCTTTGTTGGATAACAAGCACAAGGTTTCCTCATAATAGATGGATGCATGAAGGAGAGAGACAATGGAAAAAGCGACATTTGCCGGAGGATGTTTCTGGTGTATGGTTACACCATTTGAAGAGCAGCCAGGCATTCACGGAATAGTATCCGGGTATACAGGCGGTCACGTTGAACATCCGACATATGAGCAGGTCAAAACAGGGGAGACCGGGCACGTAGAAGTGGTTGAAATCACATTCGATCCGGAGCTGTTTCCCTATGAACGGCTGCTGGAGCTTTACTGGCCGCAGATTGACCCAACCGACGACGGAGGGCAGTTCCAGGATCGCGGAACCCAGTACCGTACAGCGATCTTTGTACACAATGAACGTCAGCGTGAACTAGCGGAGCAGTCCAAGCAGGAGCTGGCAGCAAGCGGGCGGTTCAACCAACCCATTGTGACCGAGATCCGTGATGCGGTTGTGTTCTACCCGGCTGAGGATTATCATCAGGATTACCATAAGAAGAATGAGAAGCATTACAAGGAAGACCGCGCCCTATCCGGACGGGATGAGTTTATTGAAGAGAACTGGAAATAAGGTATGGCAGACCGTATAGCAAAGAAGCCGGGCAGATTCCCTTTTGGAACCGACCCGGCTTCTTTGCTCAAGAATAACTAATTATTTTACGGTCTTGGACTGAAGCAGATATTTGGATAATGTATCATTTTGAATGGTATAAAGGACATGATTGACATAGGTTGAAGGACGTTCAATGGAAGGAACCGAAGCACTGGTTGTGTACACATGCACGTCCTCTAGCGTTTCCGGATCCACAATATAACCCGTTTTGGCAAAATCAAGTTGATAGTGTCCATCCTGTGTCCGCTCGACTTGCATCAGCACAGGCTGTTGATCCTTGAACGTACGCTCGGTGACTTTGCCTTTCATGTTGTACAGTTCCAGCTTGGAACCTGTAAACAGGGTATATCCGTCGCCTGCTGTCTGAATGAAAGCATTGCCTGGAATGCTGCGTCCCCAAGCGAGCTTGCCATCTGTTCCGAAGCCCATCAGTTTGTTGCCCGTGTTTTCAAAGTTGGCACGCATGATGACCGATCCATCGTTCAGTATAGCGAGTGACTCACCGCCACCGTCACCCTGCGTGTTCGCATTGCTCGGGAATTGATAGAAGGACAGGCGGGTAAGCGAACGATCATAAATCTCCACTTTAGGATTCGCTGCAGGCTGCCAGTAACTGCCGACTTTGATTCGTTTGCTGGCATCTACCACAATGCGGTCACTGCCTGCTTGGAGCACGGTACCATTAATTGTCTTCTCGGTAATCAGCTTGCCCTTTTTGTCATAGAGCGAAATTGCGGTTCGAACCGAACCATTGGACTGAGCACCATGACTGGAAGCGATTAGCAACGTTTGGTCATCAAGTAGATACAGATCGGATGGAGCGTTTACCGTTCTAACCCAATTCGTTTTGCCGGATGTATTAAATGAGTATACTTTCTTGGTTCCATCCGAATATTCCATATATACATAGGCAGTGCCGTAACTGGTGTATATCGAATCGGAGTAGGTTGTATACGGTCCGCTTTTTTCATGGAAGATATAATTCCATTTCACTTTGCCGGTTGTCGCATCCAGTGCCTGAAGTGTATCGAGCTGCCAGGCCAGCGTCGTAGCGCTGCTTGTCTTGGTCACAGGCTGGGAGGAGTGCACGTATACCAAGTTTTTGGCAGGGACAGCGTTGATCTCCTTGACCAGGACGTCTTTTTCCGTATTGACTTGGGATTGCATCAGTGAAGGTGAAGTCCAAGCAGGTTTGGGAAGCGGCTCACTCTGTACCGCAGCATAACCCGTTGTATTCATACTGAAGAGGAGCATGCCGCTGAGTAGCAGGGCTGCCCATGTTTTGGTATTGCGTTTGTTAAATGTAAGCAAGTTATAAACCACCTTTCTGCAGTTCAAAATAGAACCGATTGTTGAATTCTACCATTTAATCCAATCCGAATTCAACCTGATAGACTGTAACCTTTTATCAGTGGTATGTCATATTATCTTTGTTTGATGAAGTTCAACGGTTACAGGGAATTCATCTTCTTCCGATCCGGGTAGAAGTTTGCTATATTAAGTGCGGTAATCATGGTTAATGGTGATACAGGCATGATTCAGGCAGAGGAATGTACAAGGAGAGCAGATATGAATTGGAATGACAACTTAGCCCCTTGGGTGATTGGATCTATCGTGGTATTGTTGCTGCTGGCCTGGGTGATTCGGCGAATGGTCCGGCGCGGACAGCGTATACGAAGTGAAGCCAATCCCCGCAAGATATCGATTAAGGATATCGACAAAATGGAAGATGGTTCGGAGTTTGAGTTGTATCTCTTTCATTTGTTTCAACAGCTCGGATACGAAGAAGTTCATAAGACGACCAGCAGTCGGGACTTCGGAGCGGATCTTGTGTTTACGGACCGCTTGGGCAGACGGAATGTGATTCAGGCCAAACGTTATGGAGCGAATCATCCGGTTGGTCTGAGTGCCGTACAGGAGATTTACACCTCGATGCGTTATTATGAAGCAGACCGCTCGATCGTCTTGACTTCAGCAAGATACACGGAAGCCTGCCGGACGCTGGCTGCGGTCAACGGTGTGAAGCTGCTGGACCGGGAAGATCTGATGGATCTGATTGTCCTGTTCAAGTCGAGAAGAGTGGAAGAAGCCATGGAACTCATAGAAGAAGATGATCAGGAGCCGGTGGAAACCTGGCAATCGAGGCGAAAACGAACTACACGCTAGGAATGAAAATTATAAGTGCATTAGTGAGGCCCCGTTGGGCCTTTTTTCGATGAAATTAGGTGTGGTTCACCTTCACTTGCATGTCTGCACATGATATATTGAGTGTATTCAACCAAAGGAGAGTGTATAGACGTTATGGCACGTACCCAAACACAAAAAGCATTACGCAGAGCAGAGCGCTCAGGACAATATTGTCCGGAACAGAGCCGGAGAATCAACGAAGATTATGGTGCACTATCCCAGCATGTACGACTCATGCCAACCAAACAAGAAAAACTGCAAAAGGTCAAACACAAGAAGCGGATCATCCAGGATGGTGGTGCTTCTTTTTATTTTGTCCAGAGGATATTCGTGGGCATGCGTACATAAATAATCTTACCATTATACCCTTATGGTTGGATTGCTTCATTAAAGACTGATAAAATGAATGTATAGGAAAAACTGTAAAATACGAACCGTGAATCCTGTTAGAAGGGACGAATGAGCCATGGTGACTACACCTCTGCGCATGACAAAGACTGCAGTTCGGCGTTTTTTGCTGCATACACAATTATTACTGGAACGCTGGCCAGCAGAATCGCGATCATCCGGACCGGATCAGGTTCTGCGTTTGATTCGAACGTTAGGCTGCGTGCAGATCGATCCGGTCGCAGCAGTGGCGGGAAATCAGCACTTGGTACTGGGGGCACGCGACCCGGGGTATAATCCGGCATATTTACATACATTGCTCCGTGAGCACAAGGTATTCGAGTATTTTGCCAATGCCGCATGTGTCATTCCGATGGAGGACTATGCGTTCTTCGAACCTGTGCGTGCAAGATTGAGGGAAAGGCTTGCCCCATCGCTGCAAGGTCTGGAAGAAACGGTACAGCATGTGCTGCAGCGTCTGGCGGAGGAAGGACCGCTGCCCTCCAAAGCATTTCGTGCGGTTGATCGAGTCAGTGGGTATTGGGATCATCCCGATGCACCGAAGACCAAGGATACGAGCCTTGCTCTGAACCTGCTGCTGGACACGGCCGCCATTCGGGTCGTCGCAAGGCAGGGCAATGAACGATACTTCCAGATCACCGAACCGACTCTGTATCAACAGAGGCTTGGCCTTAGTGTCGAACAAGAGGTGCATACACAAGAGCAAGCACTTCTGGATAAATACATATATGCCTATCGGGTAGTGGATGCCCGTGATGCGAGACTCGGATGGCTCAAATGGTCCGCTGCCGAGCGGCGCGCCCAGATGGCTGCACGTGTGGCGGATGGACGAATGATCCCCCTGGAGATTGAGGGAGTCATGACGCCATATTACATTCGGGCAGAAGATGAAGAACTGCTGCTGAGAATCCAGCAGGATGAGACACATTATGAAGCCTCCGGTCCGGTCCGTTTCTTACCCCCATTGGATAACCTGCTCTGGAGAAGGGAACGGATTGTGGATTTGTTTGATTTTCATTATAAGTGGGAGATTTATACGCCCGAAGCGAAACGGACGTATGGCTATTACGCCATGCCCATTCTTCATGGAGATCGGTTAATCGGACGGATGGATCCCAGACTGGATCGTAAAACAGGAACGCTCACGGTACGTTTGTTAGCCATGGAAGAGAGTGCTCCCCCGGTGGAAGAATGGATGTCGGACTTTCGGGATGGACTCGCCTTCTTCGCAACCATGCATGGAGCGCAATCCATTACGGTGGAAAAGACTGCACCCGCAGCTTTAAAAAAGTTGTTGAAGTCTCTCTGATGTGTGGAGGAAAATGAGGGGTTGAAGTGACTTGCTCCATAAGTCTGATTATAAAAAGGAGAGCCCCATGGCTCTCCTTTTTTATACATTAGTTTGATGCACGCACCCGTGTCATCTCCAATTAGCGCAGATGCGGCACTTCAACATTGGGATTTACGTCTGCTTCATAATCCACGCCATCCGTTTCAAAACCAAACAGCTGGAAGAACTCGCGACGGTACCCTTCGAGATCTGACAGATCGTAGATGTTGTCTGTGGTCAGCTCATTCCAGAGCTTCGCCACTTCGTCCTGTACATCCTCTCTCATCTCCCAATCGTCAATCCGGATGCGTCCTTGTTCGTCTGTTGGAACGTCTCCTCCGGCATACAGGCGATCAGCGAACAGTCGCTGCAATTGCTCTATGCAGCCTTCATGCAGTCCTTTTTCCTTCATGACTTTGTACAAGGCAGAGATGTACAGCGGCACAACAGGAATCGCGGAACTGGACTGCGTGACAAGAGCTTTCGCAACAGTCACATAGGCACGTCCACCTGTCGCGCTCAGGCGATCATTCAGCTTGTGCGCCGTTGCCTCCAGATGATCCTTGGCCTGGCCAATGGAGCCTTCACGATAGATGGCCTGCGTCAGCTCAGGACCGATATAGGAGAAGGCGATCGTCGTTGCATCGTCAGTCAGCACGCCGCCCTGCTGCAGTGCATCCATCCACAGTTCCCAGTCTTCGCCGCCCATTACCGTTACCGTCTGGCGAATCTCTTCTTCGGTTGCAGGCTCAAGGGTAACGGAAGTGATTTCGCCCGTGTGGAAATTGACCGTTTTGTTCGTGTACGATTGTCCAATCGGCTTCAGCACGGAGTTGGAAACTTCTCCGGTGTTCGGATCGGTACGCCGTGCGGACGCCACGCTGTAGACCACAAGGTCAACTTGGCCGAATTCGCTGCGGATCAGCTCAACCGCTTTTTCTCTCGTTTCGTTTGCAAATGCGTCCCCGGTGATGCTGAACGATTTCAGGCCGGCTTCTTCCGCGGCCTTCTCAAATGCAGCAGAGTTGTACCAGCCTGCCGAAGCGGTACGCTTTTCCGTGGAGCTGCTTGGACGGTATATGCCGATCGTATTCGCTCCTGCGCCAAACGCGGAGACAATACGTGAAGCAAGTCCGTATCCGGTAGAAGCACCGATAACGAGCACGTTACGCGGCCCTTTCAGCGCCGGTTGGGATTTCACGTATTCAATCTGTTCCTGCACCTGTGCGGCACAACCTACAGGATGGGAAGTCGTACAAATAAAACCACGCGTTCTTGGTTTAATAATCATTCATTTGCATCCTTTCATTATCAACTCGTGTGTCCGTATTAAGTAAGTCCATATTCTCCAGTACATACATCCTTATTGTAAAACAATTGTCACCGAAACGGAAACCGTTTCATCTGAATTCGTCAAAAGGGTGGCATTGATTCCCTGATTTTGCGATGATAGTTCATAGTATGTATAAGAATGTAACGAAAGGAAATACAAGCCCATGCTGAAGGAACGGATTGAATTTCTGAGCAAAAGAAAGCAGATTTCCCGCAAGGACCTTGTTGAGGGGCTGGTGACACAGGCCCATTTTGCGAATATACTGGCGGATCGTTATCCGCTTCCCGAGGATTTGGCGGAAGCCATTGCTTCACGCCTGGCAGTCAAGCCATCTTACCTGCTGCACGCAGCCGATCAGAGTGAGGAGACGCTGGAGCGGGCAGAGGCGATTTTTACAGAGCTGTCCATTCCGGCTTCGGTCATACCGGAAGACACCGTGCATGCACTGGAAGACCGGGATGATGCGCTGACGGTTGAACTGACGACGGCTCTGATGAAAGCTGTGTATTATCAGCAATTGAACGACGCAGCGGCGCATGAGTACATACATACATCCTATCTGAATTTTTATTTGGAGAAGTACGGTCGTCCGGATGATGTCGATCTGCCTCGCCCGCTGGCGAAAGCACTCTTGTATTATAAAGTGCAGTATTATCGTTCCAAGCTTGCCTATGTCGACGTATTGACTCACGCAACCCAGCTGAGTGAGCTGACTCTTCCTGGAAGTGAATTTTGGCTGTCGGTACAAAATATCAAAATGGAAGCCTATATTCAGGTGAAACAATATGAAGAGGCCAAACAGGTCTTTGAGCTGACGATGCGACATGTGTATGATCAGCGGCTATTCCACCGTTTATCTGGTTTATACGTCGCTTATAGTGGTTACTGCTTCGCCATGGGGCTCGTGCAGGAAGCCCTCTCGGCTCTGACGATGGCGGAAGCCAACCTGGTGTACGCCGGAAATCAGGGAGATCTCGTTACAGCTATTGCGAACAATCGGATTGTCATGCTGACGATGACGGGCGAGTTAGACAAGGCTCAGACGGAGATCGACCGATTTGAGACGCTGCTGCAGCAGGAACCGGAAGAAACACAGCAGGCAATGAAGCCGCTTATCAACGTGTATCGCTGTGAGGTGGCACTCGGCCGCAAAGATTGGGGCATGCTTGCCCAAAGTGTGGATCAGCTGCTGAAATGTGCAGTAACTCAGGATCAACAGATGAGCGGAATATTTTATCAGAGTCATCTGGCACTGGCCCATGGGAATCGTGAAGCGTTCATGGAACGGGCGCTCGCATGCCTTCCCTATTTCGAATCAACGCAGCATGTAATGCGGCTGGAGCAATTATATGAGGGACTCGCGGTGATATCCGAGGATCAGCGCAGGTACAAGGAGGCAGCGATGTACTATCGGAAGCTGGTTTATCTGCTGCGCAAAAAATAGGGGAGGGAAACCGGCTTAAGACGGCTGCTTTAATGACATTTTTGGTTCAGCCGGGGCGAGTTCCTACAAAATAAAAGATTCCAGGACAAATTAAAGGGCCGATAATCGGCTCTTTTTTTGCAAGTTTAATGAATAAATATGAAAATCAACCACCTTTTTGCGGATTTAATTTCCGGATTTGGCGTTTGTTTTGTATGCGGTCAGAAGTATATTCAAGGCGAGGACCTCCCGTTTATAATTAATTTATAACAAAAAAACAAACAAAAGAGGTGTTCCGGATGGGATGGTTTAGCAAAAAGAACAAACAGGAAGACGCCATTGCAAAAGCGGATCGAATGATGAACAAAGGACTTACCGGAATGATGATGAAAGGCTTTGTACCCAAGCAGCACCGGGAAGCGATCCATCAGAGTCTGGACTCGGCGAAACAGGCACAACTGGCGGCGAGTGGATCACTTCCTTTAACCGCGACAGCTACAGTTGTCACGATTACCGATACAGGAAAACTGATCAACTTTGATCCCATAGTGGTGCTTGTCCTGGATGTAACCGAGACGAGTGGCAGGCAGTATCAGCGAACGCAGGAAACCCTTGTGTCCAAAATGCAGATTCCCCGGGTGGGAGATCGGATCGGATTAGGTCAGAATCCTGCGAATCCGTCGGAACTTATTTATATGGGATTGCTGGCAGGTTAAGTGTGTTCACCCCAAGGATTAAGTAGTACAGATAGAGAGTATAGTTTGTATTTATTCTTATAACAACGATTAATAGAGATGAAGGAGTGGGGGATATGACAGGTATATTGAGAATCATTGGTGTGTTGACTGTATTCGGGGTGGGATTTTCGCCATTTCTGGCACAGCAGCTCTGGAATGATCCCTTTATCATCATGCAGGCCTGGTGGTATAAACCGGCGATCTTTGCAGGCTTTGGACTAATTTTCATTCCAACCATTCTAAGTAACATCTTCGGCGTGGGTCGGGTGAAGTCAGGACTTCCTGCTGTGGGCGTCATTCGAAGCGTTCAGCAGACAGGCACGTATATTAATGAACAGCCTGAAGTGCGGCTCAGCTTGACCGTATCGCGCAAAGGCCGGGAGAAATATGACACTGACTTGAAGACGGTCATTCCACTTACAGCGCTGGCACAGTTTCAGCCGGGAAGTTTTGTTCCGCTGGTCGTTTCCGAGAAAGATGAGCGTAAGGTGGGGATTGATCTGAAAGGACAGCTATCGCAAGCGGACTTGCAGGAACTGCTTAACGAGAAGATGATACAGGAGGGTGTTTCTCCAGATATGATGGATGTTGCCCGTACAGGGGAGAAAGCGATGGCCAAGATTCTCGACGTCACCCCGCTGGGAAATTCGGGAACAGGCAAGATCAAGCTTCAGCTCACGCTCAGTGTGACCCCATCGAATGGGGAGACGTTTCAAGTGACAACGCACAAGGATATTCTGCCTTCCGCCCTGTCTCAGGTTCAGCAGGGTCACATCATTAACGTCATCTATTCCAAGCAGGATCCATCCAAACTGGTACTTGCATTGAATGTGCAGGAAGAACAGTTAAGCCATTTGTTCTCATCGTAATCCATATGTCTAAGACGGTTCTCTCCACAGAGGAGGAACCGTCTTTTTTGAATAGCTGTAAGTTATGAATCGTGGCTGGACGCGAGTGGGATGAGCATATCCCGGAATGATGGGAAAAGAGGTACAGCCCAGCCTTCAAGCTGTTCGCGACTAGGCAATTCATCATGCACCAGCAGTTCATGATCAAACCAAACGACAGCATAATCATGGGCACCATCGGGCTTGCGAATGTCCCAGCATACCGGTCCGGCGTCATCTTCGTATGTAGCGAATGGAATATACCCTTCGGCGATCAGTGGTTTCCAGGCTACCCATAAATCCTGTAAGTCCCGTAATGGACGATCAGAGGGTAAATCTGGCAGTCCAATGACAAAATCATCGAAACGTAAATAGACATTCATGACATATCTTGTGCTCAGATATGCACGATATAGCGGTGGGACGGGAGCGGGCAATTCACAGGACTGTTCCAGCTCGCGAATCTCATCCTCCGTCACCATAGAATCTAGCATTCTCCAGCGAACCCAGCCTTCGTCATCTACTGTACCATCCTGCATATCCATAGGCACGCCGTAATCCTCGTCCTCTGTTTTGGCTGGATGGGACATCAAGATGTCCAGGTGAGGGGAATTGAAATAGTTATCCAAGCATTGTTCAATGAAAGCCCGATCTTGTAGCAAGATGTTTGACATATTCAAAGCCATTCACTGCCTTTCTTCCGGGATGGATCTATATGATTGGAATGATGAAATGATTAGATAATACCCAGGCGCATGCGGTAAGAAAATAAGACCGTTCTCGTTTGTCCGTCAAATACCCGGGTTGCGAGCGCTCTGAATTCATCTGCGGCCGTTAATAGTTCGTCCGCTCCAAGCTTCAGCGCTGTCTGCAAGCCGCCCTGGCTGAGGGCCAGATTGACGTAACGATTCGCATCAAACGTCTCATGGTGATGGAATACGATCTCACGGACATAGCGGAACAGGCCCGATTGGCTTATCTGCTGCAGATGCCCGTCCTTGCTCCATTTGTGTGCCTGATTTTCTGGGGTTTCCAAACTGGAGGCTTGATGATCTGCTTCGGCGATCAACTGTTGATAAGCCTGCTCCAGCTGCCAATCAAGGACAGGCGGCCAGTCACAATCATAGGCGGCAAATATGCCTCCTGGGCGCAGTACACGTGCGAATTCACGAAGTGTGGACTCAGGCTCCATCCAGTGGAACGATTGGGAGCAGGTTACAATATCCACACTGCCGTCTGGCAATCCCAGCTCATGGGATAAGCCTGATACAAATCGCAGATGATCCGGTTTGCCTGCAGCCTCCCATTTGGCCTCCGCCACAGCTCTCATGTCATCGCTAGGTTCTACCCCAATAATACGTTCAGCTTCATTCAGCCAGATCCATGAGGATAATCCGGTGCCGCAACCCACATCTGCAACCAATCTTGGTTTGGTGCCGAGATAGGTGTTCAAAATTTCCACGACTTCTGTTGGTGCAGCCGGGCGATTCTGGTCATATAACGTACCGAAGCCTTTGAAACGTTCCACATTGTTGCGTCTGATGTCTTGCATGGATAAACCTCCTCTACAAAATGGGCGACTTGCAATGAATTGATGAATTCAAGTTCTTGGCGATTCCATTATATCATTCATTGGGCTTGAAGCCGTCAGGATTGAATTCTTGCACGTGTTTGACTGCGTTTTGATATCGGCGGAGCAGTTCATGTCTGACATGTGGAGGTTCGAGAACTGTCAGTTCAGCACCAAATGACATCAGAAACGAATACAGCCGCTCTCCTTCATGAATTTCCATCGTCACGCGAAGCCGACCATCGGGCTGTTTGTTGATCCGGGAAGGTTCGAAGAAATCAAGCGCCCGATAAGCAATGGAACTTGAAAATAAGAGATCCAGAGATAAGGGAGCGTTCACAGACGTCTTTTCCACATCGGCTGTAGAAGAAGCTGAACCATGCTCTTGCAGCCTGGGCAGCAAACGGAGCTCGGAGATCCGTTTCATCTTAAATGTCTTTTTCTCGGTAGGATGCGGCATGCTTTCGACCTGTCCTTCGATATACCATGTACTATTTTTGAAAATGAGTTTGGCGGGTGCAATGGTTTCCACACTTGCTTCTCCATCAGAGTCAATATAGTTGAATGTCATCCTTTGATTGGTCAGGATGGCCTGCTTCACGAAGTTGAACATTTCTCTTTCCTGCACAGGGATATTGCCCCACGGGGAGAAATCGAATTCGATCCAGTCGAGTTCGTGATCAAACATGGCCGTTAGCCGTTTCAGCATATGGGCACTGTTCAGGTGTGGAATGGCGCTGATGCTGTACAGCCCAAGCAAAATTTCGTTCTGATCTTCTTCCGACAGCAGGGACTTGTCCATGACATAGTTGTCCATCAGATGGATACCACCGTGCTTGCCCGTGGTGGTGTAGACGGGAATTCCCGCCGCGCTCAGCCGGTCGATGTCACGGTAGACCGTGCGTACCGAGATTTCAAACAAGCGGGCAAGTTCAGGCGCGGTGGCTTTCTTTTTTTCGAGTAAAAGCAGCAGCATTCGAAATAATCGGTTATTTTCCATGCCATGATTATACCATGACAATAGGTGTCAGGGTAAGGATGCTACACTGGTATTACAGTGTTAAACAGCTCATTCATAGGAGGACTTGTCATGAAAATGAAAGATGGATTTTACTGGGGCGGCGCAACGGCTGCCAATCAATTCGAAGGTGGATGGAACAAGGGCGGCAAAGGCCCGAGCACATCCGATATGATGACAGGCGGAACCCATACGACTCCGCGGCGCATTACGCCAGTGCTTGAAGAGGGCACGTATTACCCGAGCCATGAGGCCGTAGACTTTTACGGACATTACAAAGAAGATATTGCCATGATGGCAGAGATGGGCTTCAAAATGTTCCGCATGTCCATCAACTGGTCCCGGATCTATCCGAACGGTTACGATCTGGAGCCAAACGAAGAGGGATTGCAGTTTTATGATAGCGTCTTTGCCGAACTGAAGAAATATAACATCGAACCCCTGGTAACCATTTCTCACTATGAGACACCATTTGGTCTGACGCAAAAATACAACGGATGGGCTTCACGTGAAGTGATCGATTGTTACCTCCGTTATTGTACAACCCTGTTCAACCGCTATAAGGATCAGGTGAAATATTGGCTGACATTCAACGAGATCAACTGTCTGACCATGCCGATGGGGGCATATATGGCGGCAGGTATTTTATTTGAAGGGAAAGAAACGTTGACGGACGGCATTGACGATCCGCAGACTCGCTTCCAGGCATTGCATCATCAATTCGTGGCGAGTGCGAAGGCGGTCAAGCTTGGACATGAGATTAACCCTGATTTCCAAATCGGCTGTATGGTCGCGTTCATGACAACCTATCCAAACACGTGTAATCCGGACGATATTTTACTTGCGCAAAAGAAGGATCAGATCTCGAATATGATCTGTGGGGACGTGCAAGTCAGAGGGGCATACCCTGGTTTCGCCAAGCGTTTCTTCGCAGAGCAGGGCATTCAGATCGAAATGCAGCCGGAAGACGAGCAAACCCTGCGTGAGGGCTGTGTGGACTTCTACTCCTTCAGCTACTATATGTCCCTCGTTGAAAGTGCGGATGAGTCCTTGGAGAGAGCAGAAGGCAACCTGCTGGGCGGGATCAAAAATCCGTACCTGGAAGCATCCGACTGGGGCTGGCAGATCGACCCGAAAGGATTACGTTACACACTGAACCATCTGTATGACCGCTATCAGGTGCCATTGATGGTCGTTGAGAACGGTCTGGGTGCCGTCGATGTGGTAGAAGAAGACGGCTCCATTCAGGATGACTATCGTATTGATTATTTGAGAGGCCACATTGAGCAAATGAAAGAAGCCGTAGCTGATGGAGTGGAGCTCATTGCCTACACGATGTGGGGATGTATTGACCTGGTAAGCGCATCAACCGGAGAGATGAAGAAGCGTTATGGCTTCATTCATGTCAACAAGGATAATGATGGAAGTGGGGACCTGAGCAGAACGCCGAAGAAGAGCTTCCACTGGTACAAAAAAGTCATTGAATCCAATGGCGAAGAACTATAGTTGAATGCTGTAAAAAGAGATATTATACCCGCTTGTTCCCTCTGAGGGAATAGGCGGGTATTTGCTTTTGAATAAAATGTTGAATTTTTTACATACTTAACTCAAGTGACTGAACAAAAGTGCAGGTAAACACTAGACGTGATTTTTTCAGCAGATTCATATGATTCATTCAGAAAAGGGGAGAGCTCTGTGAACACTTCCGGGAATCGCTACAGCATGTCACCCATCCATCTGTATTTTGTGCTCTATGTGAGTTTGGTTGGCGTGGGTTTGATGAATTTTCAATATAAAATGCTGCGCGGCGCCGAGAAAGATGGCTGGATCAGCATTTTGGCCGCGGCTGTCCTAATCTCCATCATCCTCAAAATGATGTTTGTCCTGCTGTCACGCCAATCCCCCGGTCAATCCTCACTAGTTCATATCAATCAGCGGTATTGGGGGCGGATTGCGGGTTCAGTCCTGAATTGGATCTTTATTTTATATTTTCTTCTGGGTGCTTTTGTAGCATATCGCTCCTATATTCATATCATCCAGCTGTGGATTCTTCCAACGCAAAATAACTTGCTGCTGGGCATCGTGGTTCTGCTGCTCGTCTATTACTGTGTCTCTGGCGGGATTCAGTCGGTCACCGGAATGTGCCTCTGGGGCACCATCTTCATCCTTGTGTTTGTCTTCCCCCAGACGTTCCTGGTCACTTCCTATCTTCATCCGCGAAATCTTCTTCCCGTGTTGGATCATAATGTCACATCCCTGTGGTTGTCCACGCGGGATATGCTTCATGAATTTATCGGCTGTGGCACTCTGCTGGTCGTATATCCGTACATCAAGACGCCAGGGCGCTCACTCAAATGGGCTTATCTGGCCTTGGCTACTGCAACTATAGTGTATCTGGTTTTCTTTATTTATTCCTTTATGTACTTCAATCATGGACAGATGAAGGAACATTTGTGGCCAACCCTGAGCCTCATCAGCATTATTGAAATGCCTTTGATCCAGCGGATGGAGTATCTGGTGTTATCTTTTTGGCTGCTAAAAGTCCTGTCCATTATCACATTAGGCCTTTGGGCAGCCTGTCATTGTTTGAAAATGGAGAGATCGATCAAACCCAGTCTTGGACTGAAACTCGCAATCGTTCTTTTTGCTGTGCTGTTGTTCGTTGTTAAAGACACCGTGGATATTGATATGGTTACCGAGCTATACACCAGAACGGGCGAAATATTGATTCTGTTATATGTCCCGCTTCTATTTATCATCTCCCTGGTCCGCAAGAATATGGGGGGTTCTGACGGACATGAGGATATGCTGGGCCAGCCCAAAGGAGAGGAAGCATGAATTCACCTGTCAATGATAACCAACATAAGTCAAATACACCTCATGACCCGCTCGATCCATGCCGTCGCTCCGATGATTTTGTAATGAGTACGATGACCGTATCCGGACTGGCCTTTGAAGTCTGCTATTATAAAACGCTCGTGGACAGCCATCTTCTTGAAGTAGCCATTCACTCCTTGCAGGAACGCATCCCTTCAAGTGAAGAAGTGAATCTGCATGATGTGCTCTCGCATATCCCCATAGAGGAAACGAAAGTTACCGATCAAGACGAGGAAATGGTCCAATCCCTTCTTCAAGGCAGCCTGCTTATCCGGCCGTGTGGTCAGATCCATGAGGTCATCCTTGTTCCCATGCCAGGCAAGGAAGGGGTGAGAAGTGATAACGACACGGAAAATGAATTTAGTGTCATTGGACCCAAGGTCGGATTTGTCGAGGCATTGCCGGTTAACCTGCATCTGATCCGTACGCAGCTGCGGACACCCAATCTGATCATCAAGGAAATGACACTGGGCTCCTTGTCCCAATCCCAAGTGGCCATCCTGTATATGGATGGTATTGCTCATCCCGAGAACGTCAGCAGGATGGAGGACAGACTGAAAGGAATCGACTTTGACGCAGTCTTGGATACGTCACAGTTGGATCAGCTGATCGCGGATAATTCACTTACTCCGTTCCCCTTGTTTACGACGACAGAACGAAGGGACAGAGTCATCTATGCCCTTATTACCGGGCAGGTTGCCGTTATTAGCGAAGGCTCACCAAGTTTTATTACAGGGCCATCCACGTTATTTGATTTTTTTGTCTCGCCAGAAGATTATTATCTGCCGTGGGCGCTCGGTTCTTTTTTTCGCCTGATTCGCATTTTTGGAGTCATATTCTCGCTGTTCGCCTCAGCCCTCTATGTGGCATTAATGACCTTTCACTATGAAGTCATACCCAAGGAGCTGCTTGGCAAATTGATCTCGTCCAGGCAAAATGTACCGTTCCCTCCTTTTGTGGAAGCCATATTCCTGGAAACGACGATTGAATTCCTGCGTGAAGCAGGAGCCAGGCTGCCGAATCGGATCGGACAGACGCTGGGTATTGTCGGCGGGATCATTCTTGGGCAGGCCGCTGTGGAGGCCGCACTTACGAGCAACGTACTGATCATTATCGTATCCTTGTCTGCGCTCGCTTCGTTTGTGACACCGATCTATAAAATGTCCAATGCCATTCGTTTTCTGCGATTTCCGATCATTATACTGGCTGCCATCTGGGGCGCATTCGGGATCGCGATCGGACTCTGCTTCCTCCTTGTCCATCTATCTCGATTAAAATCGCTGGGGTCGCCTTATATGGCGCCTTTTTATCCAATGCGGTTCAGGGATCTGAAAGACAGCCTGATTCGCGCTTCCTATGAGCAGACGGTTAAGAGGCCCAGCTATTTAAGGCCGCTCTCCTTCATCCGTTACAAGCCGGGCAGGATTCATCAAACGAATCAACTGGATGAGGAGTGAGAGGATGACACGTCGATCCAAAGGGATACTGGCCGTAATGGCGATGCTGCTGCTCAGCTCCTGCCAGGATACGAGCATTGTGAATGAGATCAGTCTCGTCCTAACTTCCGCATACGATCTGAAAGATAATCAAATTCACAACAGCGTGCTCATCGGGGAGTACACGGAGAAGGACAAAAGTGATGTCGAACTGCTGGAGATTGATTCAAGCAACAGTTTCGATGTCATGCCCAGAATGAATATGCAGGCGAAAGAGCCTATTGAATATGGTCAATTAAGAATGATGGTTCTGGGCGAGGCATATGCGAAACGCGGCGTAGGCGATATTCTGAGCGTATTGGCCCATAACACCCGAGTGTCCAGGCGTATGCAGTTTGCCGTAGCGGAAGGAAAGGCACTGGATATCATTAAGGCATCCATTCCCGCTCATGATCCGCTGTATCTGATGAAATTAATCGAGCAAAACGGCAACTTCGCGAATCTGCCTCACTTCAGTCTGCATCAGACGTTGTTCCAATATTTCAGCAAAGGACAGGATATCTATCTCCCTCGGCTTCGTTTGAACGATCAGGATAAAATTATGCTGAATGGGCTCGTGGTTTTCAAAGGGGAAAAGGCTGTACTTCAGCTGACCGATGAAGAGGGGCTTTGTTTGAAGCTGCTTACGGAGGATGCCAAGAATGGCAAGTTTCTTGCACAGACGGATCAGGAGGGGGAGGCAAAGAAGCAAGCGGCTAATACCACAGACAATGATGCCCTGATTAAAATTTTATCTTCTTCCGTGAAGCATCGGATGGTTTCAGACACGCCAGCAGCAACTTTGGATTCGAAGATTCACATCCGTGCTTCCGTGATTAAAGCTTCGCGGAATGATTTTCTGTTATCCGGTCAGGAGATAAAGGAACTGGAAGCAGAGATGAAAAGGCATATGGAATCTAAAATCAATCAACTGATCCGCAAATGTCAGAGAGAAAATGTGGATCCGTTCGGGTTTGGAGAGTATGTGAGAAGTCGTACGCACCACTGGAACAATGAAGCGTTCTACAAGAACTATGGCTCCATGGACATTCGGGCCCACGTGGAACTGACTCTTATTCAGGATGGCATTCAGGAATAGAAATCAGGATAAAAACCCGCTCTAACCTCAGCTTGAGGATGGCGGGTCTTTCACATGTTCTAATCATCATGTTCTATGTCAGAGGTTTGGAATGAAGTAGGGACATCCGCTCCAAATAACGCTGAAAAAACCAAATGCAAATCGCCAGCCAGCTGCCGCTCAGAAAGTAGCCTCCGGCAATATCACTGGGATAGTGCACACCCAGATAAACCCGGCTCATGCCAATGGTCAAAATAAATGCTGCACTCAGGATGATCATGATTACCCGTCCTGTCGCTGTGGGGATATGCTTCCAGATCAGAAAGGCTAGCCCGCCATACAGGCTGAATGCGGCCATCGAGTGTCCGCTCGGGAAGCTGTATCCACTCGCTTCTATAATGCGGTGAATGGTTGGTCTCGCACGCTGAAATGCCAGTTTCAACAGGGTGTTCAGCAAGGTGGAACCACCAATGACCGCTGCCAAAAACAGAAGTTCCCGTCGGTGTCCCAGGAAAAGATATAATACAATCATGGAAATGATTGTAATGATGATGACAGGCAATCCGCTGCCAATCCAGGTGAATACCTGCATCCACTTGGTCATGCCGGGTGCCTCCATCCCCTGTATCCATCCAATCAGGTTATCGTCAAACCGATGGATCTGGTTATCGCTGATGGACAGGGCAATTAGCGCAAATACGGTAAGGCCTAATGCTGCTATGAGCAGCGGGATGGAGAAGGTCTTTTTCCCTTGCTGTATCAAATGTCGTGTTCCTCCAGGATGTCTGAATTTCATATGTTGGGTCTTCAGCCATACGATAGTTGTATTATGCTATAATCTTACATTAAATATTGCTTGAGTAAAAATATTAGCGACTCAGTTAAGTTGAAGCATATATTCATACGCCGTAACGCCAAAGACACGCTTAAAATGCCTGTTCAAATGCGTAAGATCGACGAATCCGTATTCGGCTACCGCGGAGTAGATATCCTTATGCTTCTCGATGGCCTGCCGGGCATGTTCAACCTTGCAGTTCAGGAAAAACTGGTAGGGGGATATGCCTGCCTGTGACTTGAATTCACGGATAAACTGGAATTTGGACATGTTGAATTCGGTACAAAGGTCGTCCAGTTTCAGCACATCATCAAACCGGCTGAACATCATTTCTTTAGCCTTGCGGACAAGCCCGTCACGAGGTCCGGAAATGTGGGTATCGATCTCCGACCGGGACAGCAGGTGTACAAGGCTGAAGAGCAGTTCACTGCATTTGGCTTCATCCTGCCCGTTCAGAACGGCATGGTTCAGCATGAGAATACTTCGTGCCAACCCGGGATCATAGACGATGGGAGTGGAGAAACGCAATTCCTTTTTCCCCAGAATGTCTTCTACCACCTCCGGCTTCAGATACAACATGACGTAGTCGATTCCGGCCTTGTCGTAAGAACTGCCATCATGGGACTGCTCCCGATTAAACAGCATGACCCCGTTCTGGTGGGAAGCCTGATAATGACCATCCAGATGATACTGCTGGATACCGCGCAGCGTCACGCCAACCGCATATTCCTCGTGACAGTGCTTCTTATACGTAAAATCCGTAAAGCTGGCCGAGAGGGCCAGGACATCGGATGACTTTTTATAATTAAACAGCTCCATTCCATAACCCCTCCAATCTAGATGAGTCCCGATACCATAATGGCTGAGTATACCAAAAAGAGAGCCATCACGATACTAAAAGCTTTTTGATGATCATGCAAAAATTTCCTGAAAACAGAGCCGAAAACAACCCAGCTGGTAAAGGCCAAGAATCCAATCAATGTAATGAGAAAGACGAACAGCACCGTAGACAGCGAAGTAT
>Ga0209463_1000659_pt1 | contig 24320 bp, 26 predicted proteins | sample AgamicMgSfrz_FD_187169 | JGI IMG/M metagenome (GOLD analysis project Ga0209463, IMG submission 187169) | Agave microbial communities from Guanajuato, Mexico - Mg.Sf.rz (SPAdes) (version 2) | ecosystem: Host-associated > Plants > Phyllosphere > Phylloplane/Leaf | place: Guanajuato, Mexico... | reverse complement strand
CAAGGGTTTTTTGTGTTTTAATAGGCTCTTCTTATTAAACGCTGCAAGAACGTTTAATAAGAAGAATTCGCAACAAAGGGGGTGTGCAAATTTATTACCTGCTCCATTATTCTAAATAAACATAGGGCAGAGCAACAAGTTAAAAAGGTCACTTTTCTTTGCTTAATTTAATTTTTTGCAGGACTTTTCATTCAAATTTAATCAAATTGGTCTAATGTACATAGAAGGAAAGAAAAAGCAGGAGCACTGCCCCATTTGTCATGCATATGATGAGATAAGGTCTGATTCGAAGGCAGGTGATTGTATGTATCCACGGGTTTATGGTGGTTTTCATGGAGGCGGTTTTAGCGGAGGCGGGGCACATATTGGGCCGGTTGGTTCCCATATCGGCTTTGGCGGGTATTATTTGAGCCCTGGTGTATTCTCTGGTTTAGGCGGTTTCCCCGGGTACGGTGGATTTGGGACATTTTCTGGATATCCATATGGTTCTACGTTCATCATGGGACGCCCTCCTGGTTTTTATGTAAGGAGTTATTAGTGTAAGATCACAATAATTGAAATAGCCATCTAAAGAGAGGCTATTTCAATTGGTGAAAGTGCTGCAATCCAGCAGTTATCACAATGATGCCTAGAATGATGATAGGCAGCCAAATGATGATAAACGGATCGTAACGATCTGTGTATGCAGCTATAGCCGCGCCTAGGCAGTAGAAGACAATAGAGCCTATTCGCATCAAGCTGACAAGCTGGATAGGGGCCTTTCTTTTTTCCCGGTATGATATGCGCTGGGCTGCATCTTCAATTAGGTTAGCAAGTGTATTTGTGAGAACGGTTGTGGAAATGCCAGCAACATTCAATTTACGAGCGGCTGCTGTCTGCAGGCCCATAGCCATACTTAAAAGGATGATCAGCATAAAGTAAGCACCTTGTGTATAAGGGAAAATGGTCATGAGAGCAAATAGAAGCAAAATCATCACTTCTATGATAAAGATGCGTGTAACGGCTTTTGGCCAAATCGTCTTCTCATGCTTCCCGCCTATCACAACTGCAAGTATAACCCCTAAAACGAATCCACTTAGAGCAGTGACGGAATGAAGGGCTGTTAGCTGTAAAGAGCTTCCTGCTGCAATGCCAAGCAGCACAATATTACCTGTCATATTGGCTGTAAACACATGCCCTAGGCTTAAATAGCCAATCACATCCACAATTCCTGCGGAAAGACATAAGAAAATCAAAACTGTATTTCGAAATGAATGTGCGGTCAAAATAGTCATCCCTTTCTTCCTCTCTAATGAATAAGTGTAACGCTTAATGACCGCGAATGTCCATCTGATGAGATGGTAAAATGTCTGCAAGCTGATGTAAGACTTGTCTAAAAGCATCATCATTCACAAGGTGTCTCATGCGGCGGAACGGATCGCCTTTTTCCTTTAAACGCTCTATGACAGCTGGCATCGTAAAGAGAGAAGGGTGAAGCTCATCATGATAGAGTTCGTCCCATTCAAGCGGTGTCGCAACAAGTCCAAGCTCATTTCCTCTTGGAGAATATGGAGCGATGATTGTTTTACCAGCATCGTACTGAATGTAGTCTAAATACAAGCGATTGCCGCGTTTTTTCTTAAGACGTTCCAGAGTAAAAAGATCCGGAGCTTGCTCACATAAAAATTGGCATATAAACGCAGTGAATCGTCTTGTTTCTTCGTATGAGAAGGCGTTTTTCTTTAAAGGAATATAGACTTGAAGTCCTTTTCCTCCGCTTGTTTTAATGAAGGCTGTGAGAAAAAGTCCGTCTAAAAGCGCTTTGATTCGTTTAGCAGCTTCTATGGCTAGATGAAACTCATTGAGAGATGGCGGGTCCAGATCAAAGACGATTTCTGTCGGTCGATTCGTATCTCTTGTTTCAAAAGGGATATGAAATTCCATCGCCAGCTGGTTGCCAAGCCAAAGAAGCGTACGAGGATCATTACAGACCGTGTAAGAAATATCATCAAATTCATCTGTCAAAACAAAATCTGGCGCATAATCAGGTGTCGACTTTTGATAAAAGAATTCGTCTCCAGTGCCATGAGGATACCGAATTAAAGTAAGACGCCTTTCACGTAAGAAGGGCAAAAGGTAGGGAGCCACTTGTCTTAAATAAAGTAAGTAATCTGCCTTGTTTAGTTGAAGAGCCGGGACAATCGGTTTCTCAGGGTGAGTGACGTCTATAGCAACAGGGAGTGGATACAGCTGTTTGAGCATTTGCTGAAATGTACATGCTGCTGGATCAGCATCTAGTAAAAAGGAAGAAAAACGCGGCTCTCTTAACGCCGATCCATCAAAGGATATACAAGCAATGCTCGCAACGATAGAAGGAGGGATTTCGTATAATGATCCTCCTGTTAACTGGCCTTTTGTCTGAAATAGCGTACGCAGCGTTTGTTCTTCTTCTTTAGAAAATCCATGCTTGAATTGGACAACCTCGATGAGAGCCGAATCTTGATAAATGGAACCTTGAAAATAGCCATTTTCTTTATCAAAACGGGTGACAATGACAGAGACATACCGCCAGTTTTTCATTTTCAGCCATTCTTTTGAACGAGTATTGTCTTGCCATTTACTCGTCTTTTTTTTCGCTACTAGTCCTTCTGCTAAATACGTCGTCATCACGTTTTTCATGTATTCAGAGTCTTGGTCTGTATGAATGACCTGCAGGAGGGAAGGGTGCTCAAGCTGAACTGATGAGGGGAGCTTTGCTGCTTGGAATACTTGCTGCAGCTGATTTTTTCTTTCCATCAACGGTGAATCGACGAGAGGTTTCCCTATGCAGCTTAATAGATCGAATGCAATGAAATGACATGGAAATCGTTCAGCCTGTCTTTGGATGGCTTCTTTGTTTTTCAGCCTGCCTCTTTGCTGAACCTTCGCAAACTCGCTTTGCTGTTCACTCAGTAAAAAGACCAATTCTCCGTCAAGTGTCAGCGGTAAAAAAGGAGCAAATTGGTCTCTTAATTGTTCGCACTGATCCATCACTTCAGGAAATTGCTCATTTAGCCGTTTTCCGGTCCTGCTTTCTAAACGAATCTCGTCTTCTTCCCATACAAGAATAGCCCGAAAGCCATCATATTTTAATTCATACACCCAGTCCGCACCGGCAGGTATATCATGTGCAGGAGTTAATCTCATAGGTTTCATTGTGGATGTCACTTCCTTATATCATGTGTTCTTAGAGTGGGATGAAATTTTCAATCACATACATAAGTCTGATGAAAACATTACATAGTAAGGAGAAAAGAACGGAGGAAGCGCGATGCATACAGTATGGAAAGGCGGCATTAGTTTCGGATTGGTCAATATTCCAGTCAAGCTGTTTACCGCTACAGAGAACAAAGACATTAAATTAAGACAGCTGCATAAAGAGTGTCACACGCCCATTAACTACAAGAAAGTATGTGCCAATTGCGGTGAAGAAGTAGCGCCGGAACATATCGTGAAAGCGTATGAATATGCGAAAAATAAATTTATTGAATTGGATGATGAAGAGCTGGAAAAACTGCGAAAAGAAAATGAAGAAAAAGCCGTTGAAATCATTGATTTTGTAAAGATTGAAGAGATTGATCCAATCTATTATGAAAGAAGTTATTTCTTATCACCGGATACCGGCGGAGCGAAGGCTTATTCATTATTAAGAAAAGCTTTAGAGGAATCGGGGAAAATTGGTGTCGCAAAGATTATGATCCGTTCAAAGGAGCAATTAGCAATCGTTAGGTGCTATGAACATATTTTGCTGATGGAAACCATTCATTTCCCTGACGAAATTAGACAAGTATCAGATGTACCGAATATTCCCCAAGAGGAGAACATTGTAAAGAAAGAGTTAGATACAGCGCTCCTTTTAATCGAGCAGCTGACCACGACATTCGATCCAGCGGCATATCAAGATGAATACAGAGAACAGCTGATGAATTTAATTGGCGATAAAATATCTGGAGAACATACCGTTCAGCCAGAAACGACAGGCAAAAAAGATCCTGCAGCCAATGTGACAGATTTAATGGCCGCACTACAGGCCTCGATTGACCGATCAAAACCAGCCAAACCGAAAAAAGCAGCACCTAATAAAAGAAAAACACCAGCGAAAAAGGAAAAAAATGCATAAAACAAGACCGCTGACGAGCGGTCTTATTGCGGCTTTAACACGTCCTGAATCGTCCCGTCTTTTCGGTGAATGACAACGGAAGTTCCTTTATTAGCTGAAATCTCCTTTGCCCGGTCAACTGCTTCTTGTTTTGTTTCTTTGACCTCACTTGCTCGTTTCGCTTTCTCTGTTTGAATCGCCCAGCCTTCCTCGTGTTTCACTACATGCTGCGCATGATCCATGAGCTCTGGTCTTGCGGAGCTGCTGTTCTCAGAAGGTTTGACAGAACCATGAGAGGAGAAATTCTCTACTTCTTTCTCCGTTGCGTTCTTTTTCCACTCTTTTGCTTGACTGATTGCAATTGGAATGGCTCTATTTTCCTCATAGCCTTCCTGAATCATTTTATTGGCAATCTCAAGCGCTTTTTTTCGAATGACGTTGCTAATGATTGAAATGAAGCTGGATAATCGTTCATCGTCCAAGGCATATGAACCGCTCCTTTCTTTTATTTGAACACCTTCCCCCATCTGCAATGGATCAAACATACAAGTTCTCTCAAACTAATGTTAGGGATAAAACACATCGTTTTGCTGAGGCAGAATCTCATCAATTCCCGCAGAATAGAAGGTAGAAAAGGAGTGATTTTGATGATGATGAAAGGTTTGTATGAAGCACATTTACCTGTGAGTGACTTGAAGGCATCGATTGCGTTTTATGAAAAATTGGAATTGACACTTGCTCATGAAAATGAACGAGTTGCTTTTTTATGGATTGAGAAAGGAAAAATCTGGCTTGACCTGTGGAAAGTAGATATAAACAATTTTCCATACCATCCCTCGACTCGGCACGTTGCCTTTCAAATTACAACGTCCAGTATCGAACAGATCAAGACCTGGCTGATTGAAAGAGGCATCAACATTCACCCAATGTTTGGTTTTTCAGAAGAAAAGCAGCCTTTAGTTCTCGATAATCCGCCGCAATTTCATGCAGCGATCTATTTTCTTGACCCAGATGAGAATCTGCTTGAATGCATTGCGCCGCTTGAACTTGATACAGCAGAAAACTACGATATCATGACATATGAGGACTGGGATCGAAAGAAAAATCCGTTTATTGATTGACAAAATCACTCATTGTAACTATATTGATTACAACGGTGGTGAAAGATTGTGAAACAAATTAGCAGCAGGTATCCGATTGCTGTTCATATTGTGTCATTTATTGCAGGTGTTCCAAAAGAGTGTACAGGTGATTTTATTGCAGAGAGCGTGAATTCAAATCCAGCCATTGTCCGAAAAATGATGGCAATGCTCAAACGGGCGGGTCTTATTGAAATTCGCCGCGGAGTAGGCGGTGCTTATTTAAAAAGACCGGCTGAGGACATCACGCTCTTAGATGTGTACCGTGCTGTAGATGTAAGCGAAGATGAAGAATTATTTAACTTTCATCAGCCCGTCATCGCATGCCCGATTGGTCAAGCGATGGACACGAGACTTCGGCATGAACTAAAAGAAGCACAAGCTGCACTTGAGAATCACCTAAAGCAAGTGACAATTCAGCAATTATTGACAGAGGCGGAATAAAAAAGCTCGTACTTTGGAGCTTTTTTACACCTTTGTTGTAACCATCTTGATTATAATGAATGCACATCACCGTTGAACGAAAAATGAGGAGGTCAAACAAATGAAATTATTAGTAACAGGCGCAACAGGACAACTTGGATCGCTCGTCGTCAAGCATTTGCTCACAAAAGTACCAGCTGAACAAATTGCAGTCAGTGTTCGAAATCCGCAAAAAGCCGCACATTTGAAGGATGCTGGGGTGGATGTACGCCATGGAGACTTTACTCAGCCAGACACCCTGACATCAGCATTTGAGGGCATTGATCGTCTGTTGATCATTTCAACAGCTGATGGAGACCGCGTCGAGCAGCATAAAGCAGCAATTGAAGCGGCGAAAGCAGCAAATGTGAGGTTTATTGCTTATACAAGTGTTGTCAATGCAAGAGAGAGTCAGCTTGTCCTTGCAAATGACCATGCCAAAACAGAAGAAGCCATTCTGGCCTCTGGCATTCCTCATGTATTTTTAAGAAACAACTGGTATGTTGAAAACGAAAAAGATACGATTCTGGCGTCAGTCAGCGGTGCACCATTTTTAAGCCCTATTGGCGAAGGGAAGGTTGGCTGGGCGACAAGAAATGACTACGCAGAAGCGGCAGCAAATGCGTTAACACTTCCAGTACATGATCAGGAGATATATGAACTGTCAGGACCGCTTCGATCGCACACTGAACTTGCACAAATTGTTAGTAAGGTGAGTGGGAAAGAAATCAAAGTAGAAAAAATAGATGTAGACACATTTGGAGACTTTTTAGCTTCAAATGGTGTACCAAAAGAAGCAGTGCCATTTGTCAAAGCCATTCAAAGCGGCATACGCGATGGTGCTTTAGCTGTCGAAAGCCAAGATTTCGAAACATTACTAGGCCGGTCGTTAACACCTATTGAAGAAAGAATTCGTGAATTGATTTCAGAATAAACAACAAAAACGCCCTATGAACTGGGCGTTTTTCATTTAGTCACACGAACCATAAGGTCAAATTTTAGACAAATCACTTCGTTGAAATTTCAGAAATTTGGGATTAAAATGAAATTAAGGCCTGTTATTTAGTCATCAGATAACCAGAATGATGAATCAAAATGCAGCAATAGAAGGGAAGTTCGCCGATGAAAGTCCATTTATTCGTTACTTGTTTAATTGACACGATGCAGCCAAATGTAGGAAAGGCGACAGTGGAAGTATTGGAAAGACTCGGTGTTGAAGTGGAATTTCCAGAAACACAAGTGTGCTGCGGGCAGCCAGCCTTTAACAGCGGCTATACAAAAGAGGCAATCAAAGCAGCGAAAAACATGATCAAAGCCTTTGAATCAGCTGAATATGTTGTGACACCATCAGGTTCGTGCAAGGCGATGTTTTTAGAATATCCTCATCTTTTAAGAGAAGACCGAGTGTGGTCGGCCAAGGCTGAGGCACTTGCCGCAAAAACATATGAATTAACAGAGTTTATTGTTGATATATTACACGTGACAGATGTAGGCGCGAGCCTGAAAGGAAACGCAACCTATCACACCTCTTGTCATATGACGAGACTGCTGCGCATTAAGGAGGCACCTTTTACCCTATTGTCAAATGTCAAAGATTTGACGATGAAACCATTGCCCCGCGCAGAAAATTGCTGCGGATTTGGAGGAACCTTTTCAGTGAAAATGACCCCTATTTCTGAGCAGATGGTTGATGAAAAAGTACAAAGCATAGAGGAGACAGGTGTGGTTTGGCTCACTGAAGCTGACGACAGTGGCAAGCTCTACCATTATTATCGCCCTTCAGCCGATGGTCTCCTTATTAGGCGGATTCCTCATTTTCCGTGAACGAACAACAATGTCTGCTCTATTGACGATGTGTGCAGCGATTGTTGGTGCCCTCATGATAGGCTGGGGAGATATTGGTCATAGCAAGGAAGCCATCTTAGGAGATATTTTATCCTTTTGAGTGTGATTGCTGTTGTTTGTTATTTGTTAATAGGCCAACAGGCTGTAAGAAAAATATCTCATTGGATTTATAGTTTTTGTGTATTTGGTTTTGCCGGTCTTTTTTTAATTTTATTCAACCTGCTTCAGCAACCCCCTTTCACAGGCTATCCGGGTAAAGAGTGGGGAATCTTTTTATTGCTCGCCATCATTCCCACCATGTCTCATGTCATTAATAATTGGCTTTTAACCTATGTGAATGCGACAACCATTTCAATGAGTATTCTTGGTGAACCTGTTGGGGCAACGATCCTTGCTGTATGGCTGCTTGGAGAAAAAGTCACACTGCTTCAAATGCTTGGCGGCCTGCTTGTTCTTTTAGGCGTCTTTTTCTTTTTGATGCAGTAGCGTCAAGGAATCGTGATGAAAACAAAAAAATCCGGTTAAATTCCGGATTTTTTACTCTTTTAAATCGTTTTTTTCAATCACTTTGTTTAATCTTGCCTCGATTTTTTTCAATTCCATTCGTTTTCTTCTGATCATGCGAAACGCGATGACAATAATTGTCACAATAAAGGCAATGAATAGAAGAGAGAACATTTGAAATAGAAGATCTCCCATGTTGAATGCCATATTCTCTCTATTAGACATATGTAAAACCTCCTTTTCTATCTATATATTACCATAATCAATAAAAGATTGAGATTTATCCATAATTTATCTATAATAGGTAAAATATCACTCATTAAAGGAGAACTAATATGAGAACTTTAGTCCTTTTAAGAGGTCTCCCAGGCGTAGGTAAATCAACATGGATTAAAGAACAAGGCTTAGAGCCTTACACTTTATCAGCGGATCAAATCCGGCTGTTAACGCAGCCGCCGCAGCTATCAGTCAATGGGAAACTAGACATTTCAAGCAAGCATGACCACAAAGTTTGGTCTTTATTATTCGATCTACTCACAGCCCGTATGGAACGCGGAGACTTTACTGTGATTGATGCGACACATATTTCAAGTAAATCGATTTCTCAATATAAGTCTTTAGCGACTTCGTATCGTTACAGGGTATATGTCGTCGATTTCACGCAGGTGCCTCTTGAAACAGCTCTTTTGCAAAATCGCTCACGTGAATCTCACAAAGTGGTGCGGGAATCTGTTTTGTATCAAATGAACGAGCGGTTAAAAACAGAAAAGGTCCCGTCATGGGTGACTGTTTTGCAGCCGGAGGATTATCCGCAAGTGATGACCTATCAGCCTCGATCCTTTGATCAATATGAGGCCATTCATGTTTTCGGAGACATTCACGGGTGTTACACCGCGCTTACCACCTATTTGCAAGGAGATATCAAAGAAAACGAACTTTATATCTTTGCAGGTGACTTACTTGATAGAGGAATAGAAAACAAAGAAGTATTAGAATGGATGCTTGCCCATAGAGAATGCCGGAATGTCATCGTCATTGAAGGCAATCATGATCAGCATTTATACCGGTTTGCACATGGTGAAAAAGTTAGAAGCAATATGTTTAACAGGTATACTGCGCCTGAAATTGAAGCAGCAGACGTTGATTTAAAAGAAGTACGAAAGTTTGTCAGAACCTTTCATCAGCTTACTTATTTTACGTACCATGATCAGACATTTCTTGTTACCCATGGCGGACTTGCTCATTTGCCGAAAGAGCTTCTTCATGTTTCAACACAGCAGCTCATTCACGGCGTAGGAGAATATTCAGATGATATTGATCACTTATTTGTTCAAAATACGGCTGGGCTGGATATCATCCAAATTCACGGGCATCGCAATTTATACAGACTGCCTATTCACGCAGCGGAAAGGTCTTATAACCTAGAAGGTCAGGTTGAATTTGGGGGGCAGCTGCGGGTGTTGAAAATCACAGCTGATGGGATTGAGACTCATGAAATAGACAATCCAGTCTACAGTGCCTCTGAGAAAAAACAATCGGCTGCTGTTCAGCCAGATATTTCACTGGATGATTTTTTAGCTCATTTAGATCAGCATGAATATGTACAGGAATTAAAACTTCCGAACCATATTTCATCTTTTAATTTTACGAAAAAGGCTTTTAGTGAACGGCACTGGGATGATGTGAATGTGAAGGCAAGAGGTTTGTTTGTCAATATGGTTTCTAAGCAGATTGTGTCTAGAAGCTATAATAAATTTTTTAACATTGATGAGCGTCCGGAGACAAGAATGCAGCATTTAGTGAACCATCTACAATTCCCTGTCACTGTATATGATAAAGCCAATGGATACTTAGGAACTGTTGGGTATAACGAAATGGAAGATGAATTGGTGTTTACGTCCAAATCGTATACATCACATGTGAAACAAAATCAGCATGCTTCCTGGGTCGAAGAGCTATTTTATAAGACATTCAGTGACTTGCAGGCTGACTACATCAAATCATACGTCCGTGACCATCATGTATCTCTTGTGTTTGAAGTCATTTTGCCAGAAAAAGATCCGCATATTATCACATATGAACAAGATCAACTCATTTTACTCGATATAGTGAAGCGTCAGTTAAGCTATGAAAAAGCCCCATTCGCTGAAGTGAAAAGATTAAGTGAACAGCTGGGAATATCCTGCAAGCAGGAAGTGGCTGTTTTCCATGATTGGACGTCTTTTTATAAATGGTATCAGGCGGTCTCTCATGATGACACCATTAAAGAAGAGGGGTATGTCATTGAGGATGCTCGCGGCTTTATGACCAAACTCAAGCTCCCTTATTATCAATTCTGGAAGCAGATGCGCGGGATAAAGCAGCGCGTTGCAGAGAAGCGTTCCTCGCAAAAATATATGCATGCTTTGCAAACAGCGGAGCAAGCTAGATTTTATACATGGCTTCTTGAGCAAGAAGCAGATCATGTGAGGAATAGCTCAATTATTGAACTGCGGTCACAATTTGAACAAAGCCGTACTGCCCAATTGAATAATGATGGAATAAATGCATAGTCTAACAAAGAGTCTTTTCTAAAGAAAAGGCTTTTTTTGATGCAATTGAAAGGTGGACACTTGCATGCCTGACCATATTGAAGTCATTCTTCGGACGATGTTTGCTTTTGCGATTTTATTTGGAGGAGCACGTCTTTTAGGGAAACAAACCATTGCACAAATGAATATTTTTGATTTTATAGCAGCCATCAGCTTAGGTTCAATTGCAGCGAACCTGGCGTTTAATACTACGCTCCCGCTTCAGCACACAACGATTTCCTTTGTGTCACTTGTCATGATTATTTATGTGATTTCCCTGCTTGCATTAAGAAGCCGGAAGATGAGAGGGTTTATGGCTGGCAAACCAACCCTTGTCATACAAAATGGAAAAATTCTTGAAGGAAATATGAAGGGGATGAGATATACCCTTGATTATTTAAATCAGCAGCTGAGAGAAAAAGACATCTTTGATATAAGCGAAGTTGAATTTGCGATGATTGAAACAGATGGGCATATGTCAGTGAAAAAATACCCTTCGTTTGAAAATGTCACACGGAAGGACCTTCATTTGTTCATGGAGGCAGAGCGTTATATGCCGATTGAAGTCATCATGGATGGAAAGCTCATCCAAAAAAACATACAAGAAAATCAATTGACAGAGCAATGGATAGAAGAAGAGCTTAAAAAAAGGCAGGCTGTCCTTAAAGGACATTGTTTATGCTGTCCGTTCAAGTAATGGAAGCTTATATATTGATACATATGACGACCACATTCAGTCTCCAATTGATCAGGAATGAATGTGTAGTGCTGATGACACCTGCATGACACACATTTGACAATCTTTATAAGTCCTTTGGATGTCATGTGTCTAGGTATCATTTCTTAATTATTATTATTTTCAGAAAATGTGGTGACGGAGTAAAATAAGTATGTTTAAGTATAAATAGATGAAATTAAAATATTAATATAATATACCGAAAGCGGAATGAACGTTCATTCCTATATTAGGAGGGGATGAAATGCCAGCAGTGACTGATAAACAAGAACAGATCATGAAGGCTTCGCTGGAACTATTTATTGAACGAGGTTTTGATGGCACCACAATGCCGATGATTTCAAAAAGAGCAAACGTCGGAGCGGGCACCATTTACCGTTATTTCGACAGCAAGGAGGCGCTCGTCAATATTTTGTACCAGCGCAGTCTCTCGGCATTTATCGAAAAAATGAACACAAACAGTCCAGATCCAAAGTTAAGTATCCGGGCGTACTTTCAGCATGTATTTTATTGCTTGGTTTTATTTACAAAGGAGAATCCAAGCGGGCTGTATTTCTTAGAGATTGATAAACGGTCTCATTACTTAGACGAGACGAGCAAAGAGAAAATGCAGCATTTGTTACATGAGCTATTCCTTATCTTTGAAGAAGGGAAAAAGGATGGAATTCATCCAAATCTCTCAGGCAGAACCATTTTATCTATTGTATTTGGTGCCTTCGTGCAGCTGCATAAACAAATTCTTGCAGAAGAAATAGAGCCAACGATTGATTTTTTAGAGGATATTGAGCAATGTTTATGGCGCGCCATCAGCGTTGCATCTTAAAGAGATAAAGGGAGTGGGCATATGAAGCAAACATCAATCATTCCAAAACCAAAAACATACGGACCTTTTAAAAATATTCCCCATATAAAAAAAGGAGAGCTTTCTCAAACCTTTTGGCGGCTGGCAGATGAATTAGGACCGATCTTTCAGTTTGAATTTTCAAATGCAACAAGTATTTTTGTTTCCAGCCATGAACTTGTCAAAGAAGTATGTGACGAGAGCCGTTTTGATAAATATATTGGGACTAGTCTGAGTAAAGTTAGAGCATTTTCAGGGGATGGACTATTTACAAGCTGGACAGAAGAACCGAACTGGAGAAAGGCTCATCAAATTTTGATGCCTGCATTCAGCCAGCAGGCCATGAAGGGCTATCATGAAATGATGCTCGATATTGCCACACAGCTTGTGCAAAAATGGCAAAGAACAGGCCGCGATGAAGAAATTGAAGTAGCTGAGGATATGACAAAGCTGACTTTAGATACAATCGGCCTTTGCGGTTTTGATTTTCGCTTTAACAGCTTTTATAAAGAAAATCAGCATCCGTTCATCGACAGCATGCTGAAAGGTTTAAATGAAGCAATGGAGCAGTCGAGCCGATTGCCAATTGCAGATAAACTGATGATCAAAAGAAGAAAAGAATTTGACCAGCATGTCGATTTTATGAAGAAATTAGTAGATGACATTATTCAGGAACGAAGAAAACAAGATAAAACGGGCGATGATTTACTGTCTCTTATGCTGCATGCAGAGGACCCTGAAACAGGTGAACGTTTATCCGATGAAAATATCCGTTATCAAATCATCACCTTCTTAATTGCAGGGCACGAAACAACAAGCGGACTGCTATCATTTGCGATTTATTTCTTACTAAAGAATCCAGAGAAATTAAAGAAAGCCGTCCAGGAAGCAGATGAGGTGCTGCAGGGCGGGCTTCCGGCATTTAAACAGGTGCAAAAGCTAAGCTACACTCGTATGGTGTTAAATGAAGCTCTCCGCCTCTGGCCAACAGCGCCTACGTTCTCTCTTTATGCGAAAGAGGACACAGTAATCGGGGGGAAATATCCGATTCAAAAGAATCAAAGTGTCTCTGTTCTTCTCCCTAAACTACACCGTGATCAAGCGGTATGGGGAGAGGATGCAGAAGACTTTAAACCAGAGCGGTTTATACACCCTGAGAAAATTCCGCAGCATGCCTATAAACCGTTCGGAAATGGCCAGCGTGCATGTATCGGTATGCAGTTCGCCCTGCATGAAGCTACGATGGTTCTCGCGATGGTTCTGCACAATTTAGAGTTAATTGATCACACATCTTATGAGCTAGATTTAAAAGAATCTCTCACAATTAAACCTAACGATTTTAAAATCAAAGTACGGCCAAGGAAGCAGCAATTCTTTATGGCACCACCGAAGGAAGAACCGAAGAAAAGCACCAATTCTAGTGAGTCAAAAGTGGCGAGTCACGGTACACCGCTGCTAGTTTTGTACGGATCAAATCTTGGCACAGCAAAGCAAATAGCGAACGAATTGGCTGAAGACGGGAAAGCAAAAGGGTTTGATGTGACCACTGCACCGCTTGATGACTTTACACGCCAATTGCCAAATACGGGTGCTGTCTTCATCGTGACCGCTTCATACAACGGACATCCGCCTGACAATGCGAAGCAATTCGTGGATTGGCTGGCGCAGGATGAGGAGCAGGATTTATCAAACGTGACATTTGCTGTCTTTGGATGCGGAGATCGAAATTGGGCGAGTACGTACCAGCGTATTCCACGTCTGATTGATGAAGCACTTGAAAGAAAAGGGGCGAAGCGTGTAACGGATATAGGTGAAGGTGATGCAGGCGGTGATATGGATGAGGATAAAGAAATCTTCCAGAAAACAGTCTTCGAACAGCTTGCAAAAGAATTTAAGCTCACCTTCCAAGAAAAGGGGAAGGAAAAACCAAACCTATCAGTTTCTTATACTAATGAGCTAGTGGAACGTCCTGTAGCTAAAATATATGATGCCTTTTCAGCTGTTGTATTGAAAAATGAAGAATTACAATCAGAAACAAGCACGCGGCAGACAAGACATATTGAACTGAAGTTGCCTGCTGGCAAAGCATACAAAGAAGGGGATCATATCGGGATTGTGCCCAAAAATAGTGATGCACTCGTTCAACGTGTGACCCGCCGCTTTAAACTAGATCCTGAGCAGCACATTAAGCTTTCATCTGAGAAAGAGGCAAGTCATTTACCATTAGATCAGCCGATTCCAATCAAAGAATTACTTGCCTCGCATGTTGAGCTTCAAGAGCCTGCAACACGTACACAGTTAAGAGAGCTCGCAGCACATACTGTATGTCCGCCTCACCGCGTGGAGCTTGAACAAATGGCTGGTGAAGCATATCAAGAAGCCATCTTAAAGAAACGAGTAACCATGCTGGATTTATTAGATCAATATGAAGCGTGCGAACTGCCATTTGTGCACTTTTTGGCGCTTTTACCAGGTTTGAAGCCGCGTTATTACTCGATTTCTAGCTCGCCAAAGGTAGATGAAGAAAAAGTCAGTATCACAGTGGCGGTTGTCAAAGGTAAAGCATGGAGCGGAAGCGGAGAATATGCCGGAGTCGCATCAACCTATTTATGTGGTCTGAAAGAAGGGGAAGAAGTAGCCTGCTTCCTGCATGAAGCGCAAGACGGATTCCAGCTGCCTCCTTCATCAGACATACCGATGATTATGATTGGACCAGGTACAGGAATCGCTCCATTTAGAGGATTTGTTCAGGCAAGAGAAGTGTGGTTGAAGGAAGGGAAGCAGCTAGGCGAAGCCCACTTATATTTTGGCTGTCGTCACCCTCAGGAAGATGATCTATATTTTGATGAAATGCAGCTTGCAGCTCAAAAAGGAGTGATCCATATCCATCGCGCTTATTCTCGTTACGATGAGCAAAAAGTATATGTCCAGCATTTGTTGAAAGAAGAAGGCGGCATGCTGATTGAATTGCTTGATCGAGGTGCTTATCTGTACGTGTGCGGAGACGGAAAAGTCATGGCCCCAGATGTAGAGACTACACTGATCGATCTCTATCAAAACGAGAAACAATGCTCGAAGGAAACAGCTGAAAATTGGCTGACAGCACTTGCAAATGACAACAGATACGTAAAAGATGTGTGGAGCTGACAAAGAGGACAGACCGCCAATTAGGCGGTTTTTTTCTGTTCTCATAGAAAGAGATCGATAGAATGAAGGTTGGAAAGATAAAAAACACCTAATTTAAAAATGAAATATTTTGTGAAAAATAAGAATATTCTCTCATTTACTCCAATATGAAACAATCGTATAATTTTTGATATAGGACATAAAGGAGGAATATGATGAAAAAGGTGAAAATGTTACTCCCTTCTCTTCTTGTTTTTGGTGCTTTAAGTGTGCCTGGTTTTGCCCATGCCGCATCAGATTCAGTACTAACGTCTGATTATGACATGGTGACTTCTGATGGAAAAGTGATTTCTTCAAGTGATTTCCACAATGATACGAAAGCCCCCTCATCCTTTGACAAAGTGGATGATCTTTCTTCTACTGTTGGCGAAAAAGTAAAACCACTATCAAAATATGTAAAAGATTTTCAAACGAAAGTCGTCATTGGAGACGATGGTAGAACCAAAGTAGCAAATACAAGAGTGGCACCATACAATTCGATTGCTTATATTACATTTGGCGGCTCAAGCTGTACGGGAACACTCATTGCTCCTAACAAAATTTTGACAAACGGACACTGTGTGTACAATAGGGCATCGAGAAGCTATAGTGAGAAAGGGACTGTATATCCTGGTATGAATGATAGTACTGCGGTGAACGGTTCAGCAAAAATGACTGAGTTTTATGTGCCAAGCGGATATATTAATACTGGTGCAAGCCAATATGACTTTGCAGTGATTAAAACCGATACGAACATTGGCAATACGGTCGGCTACCGATCCATCCGCCAGGTGACAAACTTGACTGGGACAACCATTAAAATCTCAGGATATCCTGGTGATAAAATGAGATCGACTGGCAAGGTGTCACAGTGGGAGATGTCGGGTCCTGTGACGAGAGAAGATACGAATCTAGCATACTATACGATTGATACATTCAGCGGAAATTCAGGTTCTGCCATGCTGGATCAGAACCAGCAAATCGTTGGAGTTCATAACGCTGGGTATTCAAACGGAACGATAAATGGCGGTCCGAAAGCGACAGCTGCCTTTGTTGAGTTTATAAACTATGCGAAAGCGCAATAAAAAATAGAGCTTGTTTCCTTCATAGGGACAAGCTTTTTTGTATGAATCGATTTGATAGGATTCATATTTCTACCCTGAGACATTTGAGATTGAGAGCCTCATTATTTTTTTCTCATGTCATCTGCGCACCACTCATACATTAAAATGACACATTTCCTTTCAGTCAGGATGATGCTTAAGAGAATGAGGAGGTCACGTGCTTTTGAAGATGAAAAGAGGCTGGGTCGCTGCTGTCGCCTTATGTTTTGTGATATGGATGGGCATGTTGTTAGGTGGATTTGGAGAGAAGCAGGCAGCAAAAGGGGCTGAACGATATGATCATGTCGTTCAATTTCCAAAGGAAAGGTACCCTGAAACAGGCAGTCATATTCAAGAAGCCATTCAAAAAGGGCATTCAGATGTGTGTACCATTGATCGAAATGGAGCAGATGCCCGCAGGCAAGAATCATTAAAAGGAATTCCGACAAAACCTGGCTTTGACCGGGATGAATGGCCGATGGCGGTTTGTCTTGAGGGAGGAAAAGGCGCAAGCGTTCAATATGTCAGTCCATCTGATAATAGGGGAGCGGGCTCATGGGTCGGGCACCAAATCAGCGGGTTTCCTGATGGGAAAAGAATATTATTCATTGTGAAATAAACCTGGAAAAAGTCTCCCTAGAGTGGAGGCTTTTTTGTTTATCATCAGAGCCTATTCGAGCTAAAAGGGACAAAAGATTTCAGTGGTACACTCAATCTATAAGGTAAAAAGACTGACAAGAAGAAAATGAGAAGGGACATTTGCTTATGGATAAGAACCATGCATATGAATATCTATTTTTTCATAAAAAATACCCTCCCAATTAGCACTTAGTTTAAGTGTATCACTTGAAGGGTGTTTTTTATGTCCCATTTGACTAGGTTAGTCTAGATGAACGGCCTGGTTATTATTTAAATGACAGCGTCAATTTGTGTGACTTTCCAATCTTTTTGTACTTTTTCGTACGTAACAGTTCGTTTTACTTTGCGTCCATCAAGTGTTGGGACAGTAAATTCATATGTGCGGACCGTTTGTTTCTTAGAAACAAGTTTAGGTGTGGCTTTTTCCCAATTGAGCATGTTGTCTCCGTCACCGACTGGAACAGCCATTTTGCCTTTATGAACAATGAACTGATAGTCTTTTAAACCATGTTTGATGGCATCTTGAGTGAAAACTTGAGATAGATAACTGTTTAATTTTTTCTTTGTATCAAATGTTTTAGAAAGATAGTTGTACGTCATATTTTTATAGGTAAATGATTTTAATTTGACATTAGAATGTTCTTTGATTTTGTAGCCTGACATTGCACTCCAAAAATGTTCTCTTGCATCAAGGGCAATATGTAACGCTTCTTTATTTGTCAAAGCGGCTGATTTCTTGGGAGCGGCCAATGTTGTCGTTTGTAATGAGATCATAAGCATAATAGCAGTTAATAAAACAAATAATTTTTTCAAGGCGATTGCCTCCTTTTCTCAATGAAAACTTCTTATGTTACAAATGTTACAATAATTACATCTGTATTACAAGCATTAAATCTAAATGTTTTTTATTTCTTTTGTTTCTAATTATATAACGTTTGAGGAAGACAAAAAGTTTTCATTTTTTTATTTTTCTTTTTTAATGATTATTTAACCGTTTTAAAGAAGAACGAAACGTCTTTTGGAAAAATTTCTATTTAGACGTTTAACACTCTTTTTTATTTATGACATATACTGTCGTGATGAATGTCTAAAGAAAGTGGTGTTTCGTATGTATCAACCGTATGAAGATATGTGGAATGGTTACTCATATGATAGGCAGATGCAGGGATGGCCACCGATTTCGATTCCGCAAATTGGGGGTTTTCCTGGGTTTCCGATTGGAGGAGGTACTTGGCCAGGGCAAGGGTCAGGTGGACAATCGGTACCGCCAGCACCGCCGCAGCATTTGATCTCGCAGTATCAGCAAGCACTCTCTCAGCCTCAAAGTATGCAGTCATTTATATCGGGGCAAGGTGCAGAGGGAGGCCATCAAGCTGTACAATTTGCAGCGGGGTGTAATAGAAGGTGGACAATTGTGTTGATGAGAAACGGTCAAGTATTTTTAATGTTTGTCCTTACCTCACAGCCTTTTGGCCGAACAACTGGCTTTATATGGCCGAACTTTACATTTGGCTCCTTCCCAAGTTCAAGTATTCTTGCATATTCTTGTGCATAAGAAAAAGCCGGTTCTCATCAGAAACTGATGAAATACCGGCTTTTTTTAATGAATATTTCGAAATACGCCAATCACTTTACCTAGTATACTCACATTCTGTAAAATAATCGGTTCCATTGATGGGTTCTCTGGCTGTAATCTAAAGTGTGTATCTTCTTTATAAAAACGTTTCACTGTCGCTTCATCTTCCTCCGTCATGGCGACCACAATATCTCCATTGTTAGCGGTGCTTTGCTGACGCACAATGACATAGTCCTTGTCCAAAATACCTGCATCAATCATACTTTCTCCCATAATTTCAAGCATAAACACTTGTTCATCTGGTGCTGCAAAAGTCTCTGGAAGAGGGAAGTATTCTTCTACATTCTCAACAGCTGTGATAGGAAGGCCGGCCGTTACTTTTCCGATGACTGGGACGTTCATTACAGCACTCTTTGGAATATTCATTTCCTCTTCATCTAGTACTTCAATCGCTCTAGGTTTTGTCGGGTCTCTTCTAATTAAGCCCTTTGTTTCTAGTCTAGCTAAATGTCCATGGACCGTTGAACTGGATGCTAGACCGACAGCTTCTCCAATTTCACGGACGGATGGGGGATAACCTTTGCTTTTTACTTCATCTTTAATGAATTTCAGGATATCGAGTTGTCTTTTTGATAGCTTCGTCATCTTTTGCACCTCAAAACGTCAATTTTAAAGAAATTATAGCATGTTTTTCCTAACAGTACAAACATAGGTTCGAAAAAAACGTTTGACAGAAACGTTTGTTCGCATTTATAATGAGAGATATAAAGCGAACACACATTCTGTTAGGAGAGATGACATTATGAGGTTAAAAGAATCGATTATTTTTATTGGGGTATTCTCATTCATCGTTGGCATATTTCTCTCACTTATTGCAGTCACAAGCCATAATGATTCAAATCAGTATGTTAAAATAGAGGTTCAATCAGGAGATACTCTTTGGGGGTTAGCTGATCAAGTAAATGACAGCAAATCAATCGACAAAAATGCATTTATTGACTGGGTAACAGAACACAATGATCTTGCTTCAACAGAAATCCAGCCTGGAGACATTCTTGTCATACCCGTGAAAAAAGAGCATCCAGTCGTATATCAGCTTGCAACAGTACAGTAGAAAGGTCGATTGAAGACATGAACGCAATCATTTATGCGAGAGTAAGCACTGTGAAAGAAGAGCAGGAAACCTCGCTGAAAAGACAAGAAGAAGAACTGCTGGCTTTAGCTGCCATGCACAAGATGAATGTGGTCAAAGTCATCAAAGAAAAAGCAAGTGGATATGAGCTAGATCGTGATGGCGTGTTTGAAATGCTTGCTGCACTGAAGGAAGAGTCGATCGATGCCGTTCTTATCCAAGATGAAACACGTCTTGGAAGAGGACAAGCTAAAATTGCGCTTCTTCATTGTCTATTTAAAGAGAACGTAAAGGTATACAGCGTGTTTCATAGAGGAGAGCTTGAGCTTTCAGAAGCAGATGAAATGGTCATCGAGATTGTAGGAGTCGTCGAAGAGTACCAACGGAAAATTCATAACCTGAAAATCAAGCGGGGGATGAAAAGGGCTGTTGAGCGCGGATATCAGCCTGAACTAAATTTATGGCAGCAGGACCATGCACCTGGCCGTGAGCGTATTGAAGTGCCTATTTCAGAAATTGTTCGATTAAGAAAAAATAACATGACGTTCGCCGAAATTGCCGCAACTCTTCAGGCATTAGGTTTTGACATTTCAAAAGCAACAGTGCATAGAAGGTATCAAGAATATGAAAAAGGCCTTACCACCTAAAGCGTGATTTGTTGTCAAAATGATTGATATTTAGTAGTATGTAGAGAAAATGCTTTAAAGGAGTTTGTCATGATTTCTAAAGAACAGCTTGCAAGAATAAATGAGCTTTCAAAAAAGTCGAAAGAAACCGGTTTATCAGACGCTGAAAAAACAGAACAAAAGCAGTTGAGAGAAGAGTATTTAAAAGCTTTTCGTTCTTCTATGAAAAATACACTTAAAACTGTCAAAATCGTTGACCCTGAAGGAAACGATGTCACACCAGAAAAATTAAAAAGAGAAAAAGATCAGAACCTTCATTAAGGCTGTGATTTCTTGCATTTTGAAAAGATGGGAAGAATATTCTCGTCTTTTTTCATATTTGCATAACTTTTTAGGTGATCGATAAACTAAATGTGACAAAATCCTTCTTTTTCAGCGTGAAATAGTTGTGAAAAAAGGACAGTAGATTTATGATAATGGTGTACACAAGATACGGAAGGGGATTTATATGGAAACGATTGAATTGAAATCTATTGCAACAATACGTACTCTCTCCATAGACGCAATTGAAAAAGCGAATTCCGGTCACCCAGGAATGCCGATGGGTGCTGCACCAATGGCATACGCTTTATGGACGAATCACTTAAACGTAAGTCCGCAAAATCCAAATTGGTTTAACAGAGACCGCTTTGTTTTATCTGCGGGCCATGGTTCTATGCTTCTATACAGCATGCTTCATTTAAGCGGATACAATCTGAGCATTGAAGATTTAAAACAATTCCGCCAATGGGGAAGCAAAACACCTGGACATCCTGAATTTGGACACACAGAAGGCGTAGACGCGACAACGGGTCCACTAGGCCAGGGAATTGCTATGGCAGTAGGAATGGCACTTGCAGAAAGACATCTTGCGGAAACGTATAACAAAGACAACTTTCATGTTGTAGACCACTATACATACAGCATTTGCGGAGATGGAGACTTAATGGAGGGAATTTCCTCTGAAGCAGCTTCACTTGCTGGTCATTTAGGCTTAGGCCGTTTAATCGTTCTTTACGATTCAAATGACATTTCTTTAGATGGCGATTTAGATCGTTCATTCTCTGAAAATGTGAAGAATCGTTTTGAAGCGATGAACTGGGAAGTTCTTTACGTGAAAGACGGCAACAACATCGAAGAAGTAACAGCTGCTATTGAAAAGGCGAAGCAAAGCACAGACAGACCTACATTAATCGAAGTGAAAACAACGATCGGTTTCGGATCGCCAAACCGTGCGGGAACGTCTGGTGTGCATGGTGCACCGCTTGGCAGCGAGGAAGCAAAGCTGACGAAGGAAGCTTACTCTTGGACGTTTGAAGAAGATTTCCATGTACCTTCTGAAGTGTACGATCATTTCAAAGAAGCTGTCAAAGACGCTGGACAGAAAAAAGAAGCAGCGTGGAATGAATTGTTTGCGCAATACGAAAAAGAATATCCAGAGCTGGCAGCTCAGCTGAAGCTTGCGATTGAAGGAAAGCTTCCTGAAAATTGGGATCAAGAGGTTCCTGTTTATGAAGCAGGTTCAAGCCTTGCCTCCCGCGCATCTTCTGGCGAAGTGTTAAATGGCATTGCAAAGCAAGTACCTTTCTTTATTGGCGGTTCTGCTGACCTTGCTGGATCAAATAAAACAACGATTAAAAACACGGATGATTTCGGTAAAAATAATTATGCCGGCAAAAACATTTGGTTCGGTGTCAGAGAGTTTGCAATGGGTGCAGCGCTCAATGGTATGGCACTTCACGGCGGTCTTCGTGTATTCGGCGGAACGTTCTTTGTTTTCTCAGATTACTTAAGACCAGCAATTCGTCTTGCTGCCTTAATGGGACTTCCAGTCACTTACGTCTTTACTCATGATAGTATCGCTGTTGGTGAAGATGGTCCGACGCATGAACCGGTTGAACAGCTTGCTTCACTGCGTGCGATGCCTAATCTTTCAGTTATCCGCCCAGCAGATGGAAATGAAACAGCTGCAGCGTGGAAACTAGCTGTATCTTCAACGGATAAACCGACAGCACTAGTTCTTACTCGTCAAAACCTTCCAACGATTGACCAGGCACCAGAGAAGGCATATGAGGGAGTAGAAAAAGGTGGATACGTTGTGGTTGAAGCAGCTGATGCACAGCCAGAAGCACTTCTACTCGCTTCAGGATCTGAGGTTGGTTTAGCCATTGAAGCACAAAAGGCACTTGAAAAAGAAGGTATCCGAGCATCTGTTGTCAGCCTTCCTGCATGGGATCGCTTCGATCAGCAGTCAGACGAATACAAAGAATCCGTTCTTCCTAAAGCAGTACGTGCACGTATTGCAATTGAAATGGGTGCTTCACTTGGCTGGGAGCGTTACACTGGTCTTGATGGTGACGTGATTGCAATTGATAAATTTGGCGCTTCTGCACCAGGAGAAACCATTATCGAGAAATACGGCTTTACTGTCAGCAATGTAGTCAGCCGTGTGAAAGCGAAGCTGAATAAATAAACGAACTCCAAGCATCATGCTTTTTTGCTATCTGTTTGCAGAGCATTTTCATCCGCTCTGCAAACTTTTTTCTTTTTTCTTGTTTTTTTGACAAAACTAGTTTCTTCTTGCTTCATATATAGACAATTCTTTCTTTCACATTTTTGTATAATACAAGCAATAAACGAGATTGACGAAATGTGAAAGGAAGGGATAGACATGGAACGTCATTATTATATTTATTGGATTGAGGATGAATTTGCGCATCACTATTTTGGCAGAGAATCGATTTTGTTTCATTTGTTTGAGTCGTTACATTGGACGAACCGCACTGACGATGAGCTTGTAATGCTTGTGAAGCAAGTGGATTATGTGACGAAACGAATCCCTGCTTTTCATATGCACCAGCGTCTAATGAATAACTTAACGAACATTCACTATACACAAATAGGCTCGATTTACAGCGCTTCCTTACCAGATGGAAAAGGAACTGCAGCATTTATTATTAAAGACCGGTATATTCAAATGTCTGCCACTGGCAGTTATGAGGCAGAAGCGGTGTTTTTTGAAGTGCTGAGAAAAATCAGCCCTTGTTTTCTTGCGATGGACTTTAGTTCAAAGAAACACGGATGGCTCAATCCAGTAAAAGTGAGGAATTTTGTTTAAAAAAATAAAATTGAACGTGAAATGTTGTATAATAGCCTTTTGTTTAGTACACTTTATACGAGACAACATGAAGGAGGAAGAATTATGGATTTATGGGTTGTCATCCTTGTAGGCGTTGTTGCACTGCTTGCAGGAGTTGCACTCGGATTCTTTATTGCTCGTAAGTATATGATGAGCTATTTGAAAAAGAATCCACCGATTAATGAACAAATGCTTCGAATGATGATGATGCAAATGGGCATGAAACCGTCCCAGAAGAAAATCAATCAAATGATGAAAGCCATGAACAACCAAGCGAAATAATACGTACGATATTATGATCATAGATGGAACATGGTTATAAAGGATGGACAAGTGTTGTCCTTTCTTTATTCAATTCACCTTCATCAGACGCTTAAAACCACTGTACTTGCATGAATGAAGCAGGGAAGGTGGTTTTTATTATGGCGTCAAGCAGCATGTGGAAAAACAAAAAACCCCTATCCCAGTAGACTAACCTAGTCAAATGGGACATAAAAAAACACCCTTCAAGTGATACACTTAAACTAAGTGCTAATTTGGAGGGTATTTTTTATGAAAAAGAACAAATATTCAGCTGAAATAAAATGGGCGGTTGTGAAAGATAAATTAAGCGGGCAGTTTACAAATCAACAAATTATGGATAAATATCATATAAAGAATGTATCTCAGATTAAAACATGGATGAAG
>Ga0209463_1000657_pt1 | contig 24342 bp, 14 predicted proteins | sample AgamicMgSfrz_FD_187169 | JGI IMG/M metagenome (GOLD analysis project Ga0209463, IMG submission 187169) | Agave microbial communities from Guanajuato, Mexico - Mg.Sf.rz (SPAdes) (version 2) | ecosystem: Host-associated > Plants > Phyllosphere > Phylloplane/Leaf | place: Guanajuato, Mexico... | reverse complement strand
AAGCTCGAGAAGATTTTTATTATGAAGAAGATTCGATTATAGAAGCGTTGTCAAAAACAACGAAAATGAGTGAGGATGCAGCACGTAATTGGTATGAACGTGCGGAAGAGGATTATTTCATTAGTATCGATCGTTTTGCTAAACGTGTGCGTGAATATGTAGAAACGAAAGGAAATAACCATCATGTTGTTTTCCTCATAGATGAATTAGGACAATATATCGGTAATGATTCACAACTGATGTTGAATCTGCAAACAGTAGTAGAAGATATCGGAACGCAGTGTGGAGGAAAAGTATGGGTATTGGTAACAAGTCAGCAAGATATTGACTCTGTTGTTAAAGTTAACGGAAACGATTTTTCGAAAATTCAAGGTCGTTTTGATACAAGATTAAGCCTATCTAGTGCTCACGTAGATGAAGTAATTAAAAAACGTATTTTATTAAAAAATGAAGTTGGTAAACAAACTTTACGACTTCTTTATGGTGATAATAGTTCCATCTTAAAGAATTTAATTACATTCTCTAGTGACACAGCAGAAATGAAAATATTTAATAATGAGGAAGATTTCGTAGATGTTTATCCGTTTATTCCATACCAATTTAATTTACTACAAAAAGTATTTACAGGTATTCGAATTCATGGGGCATCAGGAAAACATTTAGCAGAAGGGGAGCGCTCTTTATTGAGTGCATTCCAAGAATCAGCAATGAAATATGCTGAAAGCGAGACTGGAGCTCTTATCCCATTTTCGGCGTTTTACCAAACAATTGAAGCATTTTTAGATTCGAGTATTCGTACTGTAATCATCCATGCGCAAAACAATTCACGCTTAAATGAATACGATGTAGAAGTATTGAAATTACTATTCTTAATTAAATATGTAAAAGAACTACCTGCAAACCTAGAAAATTTAGCAACGTTAATGATTCAAAACATAAGTGAGGATAAAATTGAGCTGAAGAAGAAAATTGAAAGTTCATTAATTCGATTAAGTAAAGAAACATTAATTCAAAAAAATGGACAAGAGTATATTTTCTTAACAAATGATGAACAAGATGTTAACCGTGAAATTAAAAATATGCATGTTGATTCGGCGGAAGTTATCCAAAAAATTGGTGATGTCATTTTTAATGTAGTCTATCAAGATAAAAAATATCGTTATTCTCCTAAATATCATTTTAGTTTTAATACAATTATTGACGATCGTCCGATTGGTATGCAGACGAATGATATTGGCTTGAAGATCATTACGCCATATTTCGATGCAACGACTGAATTAAATGACTCTGAATTGAAAATGATGTCTATGCGTGAGAGTAATGTAATATTAAGATTACCTCAAGACACTTCTTATTTAGATGAAATGACAGAGATATTAAGAATACAAGCATACTTGAAAATCAAAAGTGGCACAGCAGCTTCTCAAGCGATCGAAGATATTAAAGTGCGTAAATCAAGAGAAGCGAACGAACGAAAAGATCGCGTTCATACGTATGTAACAGAAGCATTAAAACATGCTGAAATCTTTGTTAACTCGCAGCAATTGGATGTGAAAGAGAAAAATCCTGTTGAGAGAATTAACGATGCTTTTAGAGTATTGATTGATAATTTATATAATAAGTTGCATTATGTGACGAAATTTATTGACACAGCCAAGCAATTAAATGAATTGTTAGTTGAAAATACAAAGCAATTAACGATGTCAGACGATAATGAAGATGCTAATCAGTTAGCGGTTAAAGAGGTAAATGACTATATCGCTCGTTTAACAACCCGTAACCAACAGATTACGATTAAGGGCATCACAACCCACTTTATAAAACAACCATATGGATGGAAAGATCTTGATATTGCTTCATTTATTATTAAATTGTTTAAAGGCCAAGAAATTAAATTACAATTGAATAGTAGTAATTTAACAACAAGTGAGCGCGATTTAGTAAATTACATAACGAAGCGTGATTATGTAGAACGTGTCGTTGTGAAAAAGAGGGAACGTATTTCACCTGCACTAATGAAAGTTGTTAAAGATCTTTCAAAAGAAGTGTTTGAAGTTACTGCTTTACCAGACGATGAAGATGGATTAATGAATCGATTTAAAGAACTACTAGCATCTGAGAAAAATAAAATTAATGTACTGCTAGTTCAATATCGTAATACTTTTTATCCAGGCCAAGATGTATTGCAAGATGGTAAAGAATCGATTGAACAGCTACTAAACATTTCAGATACGACAAGTTTCTATAATAAAGCAAAACAATTACAAAATGACTTCTTGGACTATGCAGAAGATGTGGAGCCTGTAAAAGCTTTCTTTGAAACACAGCGAGATATTTATGACGATGCAGTGAAACGATTAAACATCTTTGAGAAGAACCAAACATATGTAACTGACCAAAAGGTAACTGGTTTCATTGAGGGTATATCGAAGATTGTGAAACATAAAGAACCGTATAAAAATATTCATCAATTGCCAGGGCTTATTAAAGAGTTTGATGAACTATTTGTAGAATTGTTAGAAAAAGAATGTGAACCAATTAAGAATGTAATTGAATCTGATTATCAAACTGTTTTAGAAGAACTTAATAAGTATGAAGAGATTAAAAGTACGTTCTTTAACCAATTTAAAAATAATTTTGACGGTATAAAGGATAGATTGAACCGTGTAAATAATTTCTATGAAGCAATTGCAATGCAAACAGAAAGCGATCGATTGAAAGTAAGATGTATTGATGACATTGCAAATGAAGTTGAAAGACGTAAACCACCTGTCACACTACCACCTACAGTACCTACTGGTACTGGTGGCGCGACTGTTATTGATCCGATAGTTGAATATAAAGCTAAAACGAAAACAATTAGTAAAAATACAATTCTTCGTGGAACGAAAACAATTGAAAATACAGAAGATATTGAAGCAGTACTAGATGAAATTCGAAAACAATTACAAAAAGAATTAGAAGATGCTTCAGTTATTAAATTAGTGTAAAGTAACGAAAAGGGAGGTGCTATCCTCCCTTTCTATAAGTAAAATGGAGGAATACATAATGAATAAAACTGCAATTAAAAATTTTGCAGTATCAGCTCGTATGAAATTAATGGACGCCGTAAAGCAAAAAGCGTATGAGCTTGGTATTACAGAAATTGAAATTAAAGAACCAGAAACATATGAAGATGGCTTCCGAATTAATAATAAATTCTTTAGAAGTTATGAATTAGAACAACGTAAAAAACTAATTCAGAAAATCGAAGAAAAAGACTATAAACAAGTAATTGAAGAGGTTTCCTACACGTGGTTTAACCGTTTTATTGCTATTCGTTTCATGGAAGTAAATGAATATTTGCCAACAGGTGTACGAGTTCTTTCCTCAACACAAGAGGGGAAAAACGAACCAGATGTAATTGGTGAAGTAACGAATATCGCTGAAGATTTAGACTTAAACTTAGACATCGTGTATCGATTGCAAGATGAAAACAAAACTGAAGATTTATTTAAATATATTTTAATTAAACAATGTAACAAACTCGGTGAAATTATGCCGATGATGTTTGAAACAATTCAAGATTATACGGAATTATTACTACCAGATAATTTACTTGGGGAAGGATCAGTTGTACGTAATTTAGTTTCGATGATTGACGAAGAAGACTGGAAAGAACAAGTTGAGATTATTGGATGGTTATATCAATACTATATTTCTGAGAAGAAAGATGAAGTATTTGCTGATTTGAAGAAAAATAAAAAAATCACAAAAGAAAACATTCCAGCTGCAACACAGCTCTTTACACCAAAATGGATCGTAAAATACATGGTGGAAAATTCATTAGGACGCTTATGGCTTGAATCTCATCCAAATGAAGATTTACAACAGCAATGGAAATATTACTTAGAAGAAGCAGAGCAGGAACCCGATGTACAAGAGCAACTAGAAAAATTGAAAAATAATGAACTAAGCCCAGAAGATATTACAGTATTAGATCCGTGTATGGGATCAGGTCATATTCTTGTTTATGCATTTGATGTATTATATAACATTTATCAACATGCAGGTTACTCTGAGCGAGAAATTCCGCAATTAATCTTGGAGAAAAACTTATACGGACTTGATATTGATGATCGTGCAGCTCAACTTGCTTACTTTGCGTTAATGATGAAGGCGCGTAGTTATAACCGTCGTATTTTCCGTAGACCGCTTGAATTGAATATATGTTCTATTCAGGAAAGTAATGGGATTTCGCAAGAGGCGATTGATTATTTTGTGGGAGATTTGTTGAACAAGGATGAAGTTGAATATTTGGTTGATGTGTTTAAAGATGCGAAGGAGTATGGTGCTATCTTAAATGTTAAGTCGATTGATGTTGAAGCCATAACTAGAAGAATGACAGAGATTTTAGAAAATGTAGAACTTGAAAATATGTTCTACCTGCAGTATAAAGACACATTAGTAGAGGTAATGCCAGCTTTAATTCAACAAATGCAAATATTAAATGCAAAATATAATGTGGTAGTAACCAATCCACCTTATATGGGCACTAAAGGTATGAGCGAAAGTTTAATAAAATACCTAAAGAAGAATTACGCTACATTCCGTTCTGATTTATTTGCAGTTTTTATTAAAAAAGCGCTAGATCTTACTAAGCCAAATATGTATACAAGTTTAATAACAATGCATTCATGGATGTTTTTAAATTCTTTTGAAGAGTTGCGAAAGGAACTAATACAAAATTATTGCCTTCAGTCTATTTTACATTTAGGGATGGAAGCTTTTGAAGAAATAAATAGCAAGGTTATTCAAACTGCGGCTTTTACATTGCGTAATCTTAATGAAACCCATTATAAACCCAATAACATTCGTTTAGTTGATTATTACTATACTCGAAAAGGTGAAAAGAAATTACAGTTTTTTAATCCGAAACATAGATATAATCATATGAGGTTAACGGATTTCAATATGATTCCAGGTATACCTATAGCATATTGGATATCAGAAAGTGTAAAAAAGGTATTTGAACAGAATAACAAATTAAATAGCGTTGCTGTTCAAAAAACTAGGATTTCTACAGGAGATAATAATCGATTTTTACGATTATGGTACGAAATTGAAAAAACAAAAATGTTTTCCCCTAATAAATGGGTTCCTTACAGTAAGGGTGGTTCATATAGAAGATGGTATGGAAATTATGAGCTAGTTTTAAATTACGAAAATAATGGAACTGAACTAAGAGGATTTAAAGGCTATCAAAAAGGAAATGAAGAATTTTACTTGTCAAAAGGATTAACTTGGTCTTCTTTAACAACAGCTAATATTTCATTTAGAGTATTGGAACCTGGATTTATTTGTGATGCAAAAGGTCCGTTATTATATGTAGAGGATTACGAGAGAAATGCGCTATATTTAATGGCCCTATTAAACTCTAAAGTTACACAGCACTTTATGCAATTTTTAGCTCCAACTGTAGATTATAATTGGGGTTCGATTGCAAGTCTACCTATAGTAATTGTTGAAGAAAAAGTTAATACAATTCAGGATTTGGCGAATGAAAATATAACGATATCGAACGTAGAATGGGATTCATTTGAAAGTTCTTGGAACTTTAAGCGACATCCATTAATTAGTCATAAAAATGATTTTATGACTATTGAAGATTCTTTTAACAAATGGGCGTTATTTATGAAACAACAATTTAACCAATTAAAAACAAATGAGGAAGAGTTAAATCAAATTTTTATCAAGGGTTATGAATTAGGAGACGAATTATTACCAAATATAGATGAAAAAGACATCACAATCCGCAAAGCAGATAAAGTACGCGACATCAAATCTTTCATCTCCTACGCAGTAGGCTGTATGCTTGGTCGATATTCACTAGATCAAGAAGGTTTAGTAGTTGCTGGTGGTGAGTTTGATGAAAGTAAATATGAAACATTTAAAGCAGACGCTAATAATATCATACCAATTACCGATGATGAGTATTTTGAAGGTGATATTGTGAGTCGTTTTATTGAGTTTGTTCGTGTTACGTTTAGTGAAGAAACACTAGAAGAGAATCTTGATTTTATTGCAGAAGCATTAAATAAGAAAGCGAATGAAACATCGCGTCAATGTATTCGTCGTTATTTCTTGAAAGATTTCTTTAAGGATCATGTCAAGACATATCAAAAATGTCCAATTTATTGGTTATTTGACAGTGGGAAAAATGATGGGTTTAAGGCCCTTGTGTATATGCACCGTTATGATGTTGGTACAGTTTCAGAAGTTCGTACTGATTATCTTCATACGTTGCAACGTAAGTATGAAGCGGAAATTGCACGTCGTGATGTATTACTTGAGTCTGATGCTTCAACAAAAGATAAGACGCGTGCAAAAAAAGAAAAAGAAAAGTTACAAAAACAACTTCTTGAGTGCCAACAATATGATCAAGTAATTGCTCATATTGCAAATCAAAAAATAACAATTGATTTAGATGATGGTGTAAAAATAAACTATGCGAAGTTCCAAAATGTTGAGCTTCCGCAAGGAGAAGGCAAAAAGCCACTTAAGGCTAATCTATTAGCAAAGATTTAACGTGTTATAATATGTGAAAACTACAATAGATTCAGCGGTAACGCTGAGTCTATTTCTTACTATTGAGAGTTGGTGAGGTATGAATACAAAAGAAATAAATCGTGTCCTACAAGATACGTTCAATAAAGAGTTAACAGAAGGAAAGAAGCGTCATATTGTTTTTTGGTATGATGAAGCTGGCGAGTTTATCGAAGATATAGATGAGCTGAATTTAGAAGGTGTTCGTATTTGGAAATTAACTCCGCATAATATGTTTGCCACTAAGTTAGAAGTAGAAAAAAATGATGTGAATTCTAACTTTTTAATTTATGCAAATATGGCTAAGCCTTCAGCAAGAGAAGATTGGCTACTTGATGTGTATAAGTATAGTCAAGAGTTTGCAACAGATAAAATGACTGTCATGATGAGAGAATTAGGTATAACAAATGATGCTGCTTTGCGAGATGTATTTAAGAAATATACAAAGTTCTTTAAGAGTAAAGAACGTGAAGCGTTGTTTAAATCGTTTTCAGTTCCTGAATATACAGAAGAGCAAATTGATCTTACTGTATTAGCATCTTTATGTAAATGTAGTATTGTGAATTTGGATGAAATAATAAAGGTGTTATTTAGAGAACAACTAAAAGAAACGAATAAGTATTGGGAGAGCATTCAAAAGTTTGGTGATGAAGAGACATTTTGGAGCCTTGTAGAGAAAACATATGGATATAATTCACAAGAAAAGTCAATCAATTCACTCCTTATTTTCTTCTTATTAACAAATGTTAGTGAAACATTGGGTGGGGATATACCAAAAACATGGCACCCATACATCTCAGCTATGCCAATGAATGCTATTGTATTTATGAATCAATTTATGAATCACAGTGTGGATGAAGTAATTTACAATGAGCTCGCAAATACGGTGGAAAAACAAGTGAAAGTGACGGAGCATCTACAAAGTAAAGAAATAAAAGATTATATAACGTCAGATACGTTCCGTTGTTTTGACACAAGCATTATTACTTATATTACAAAACAATTAATGGATGCAATTCATGATTACACGTCATATATAGAAATAATTGTGGCAAGAAGAAAGTTACATTGGTTTAGTGTATTCCGTAATGAGTACGAAGCACTGTATCAAGCGATTAAGTTATTTCAACAAATATATGAAAGGGGTAATGCAATTACTGAATCACAGCCATTTGATTTATTTAAAGCATACGAGAGTAAATATCACAATATAGACACAGCATATAGAAAATTTTATGTAGCATTCGATCAGATTGAAGATAAAGATGGTTTTAGGGCACTTCGAGATAAAGTAGAAAACACATATACAAATGTATATATAAATGATTTAGCAATAAAATGGTCAGATGCGCTTGTGGGGGAACAAGAAAAATATTGGCCAATTGCAGGTCTAGAGTCACAACATACATTTTATCGATCATTTGTACAACCATTCGTTAATAAAGAGGAAAGAGTGTTTGTAATTATATCAGATGCACTCCGTTATGAAGCTGCAAAAGAGTTATCTAATGTTTTGAATTTAGAACGAAAAGCATCGACTGATATTGTCGCGATGCAAGGAGTTCTGCCTTCGTATACGGACTTAGGGATGGCGACACTACTTCCATATAAGTCAATCACTTTTAATGAAAATGCTGAAGTATATGTAAATGATTACAAAGCATCAAGTACAGAAAATAGAGCAACGATTCTTTCAAATCATTATAAAGATTCTACAGTTATTCAATATAAAGATTTAGCTGCAATGAATCGTCAACAATTTCGCGATGTCTTTTCTGGAAAAAAAGTAAGTTATATTTATCATAATGTAATTGATGCACGAGGTGATCATGCAGCAACAGAACATGAAGTGTTTCATGCGGTGGAACAAACATTGAAAGATATTCGTTCTTTAGTAAATCAGCTTATTAATACTGTTAGCGCATCTAATATCGTTATTACGGCGGATCACGGATTTATTTATAATCGAGATACATTGCAAGCTAGTGATAAAGTGAAAAAAGATGTGCTGAATACAGATATTGAAAAACGGCGATTTGTTATCTCTAGTGAATCCAATTCTATAGAAGGTACAATGAATTTTTCAATGGACTATGTGTTAGGTGAAGGTTCTGGAAAGTATGTAAAAGTGCCACGAGGGGCGAATCGTTTCGCTGTTCAAGGTACAGGAGCAAACTATGTACACGGTGGTGCAATGCTACAAGAAATAGTAGTACCAGTAATTAAGTTTAAAAATGATCGTAGTAAGTCTAGTAAGAATGATGTGAGAAAGGTTGAAGTGAAATTAACAAGTTTAACAAGAAAGATTACAAACAGTATTACATATCTGGAGTTCTTCCAAACGGAAAAAATTGAAGATAAGAAAACACCATTGCGCTTAAAGGTTTATTTCACTGATGAAGAGGGAAATCGAATTTCTAATGAAAATATTATTATCGCAGATAGTCAGTCTTCTAAGCCAGAGGATCGTACGTTTAAAGAGAAATTCGTTTTAAAAAGTATGGTGTATGATAAGGCGAAAAAGTATTATTTAGTGCTAGAAGATGAGGCAGAAACTGTTGAAAATATTTACGAAAAGATAGCGTTTACGATTGATATAGCAATTACAAATGATTTCGGTTTCTAATAGAGATGTGGGGTTGGTCGGAGATGGAGGATTTAAATATAAAGTTAAACGCACATTTTGCAGGGAAAGTAGTACGCAAAGACCTAACAAAGAAAATTAAAGAAGGTGCGAATGTACCCGTATATGTACTTGAGTATTTACTTGGTATGTATTGTGCAACGGATGATGAAAAGAGTATGAATGATGGCGTACAAATGGTCAAAAAGATTTTATCGGATAATTTCGTACGCCCAGATGAAGCGGAGAAAGTAAAGTCGAAAGTTAAGGAGCTTGGCAAGTATACTGTCATTGATAAAATTGGCGTGAAATTAAATGATAGAAAAGACATATATGAAGCTGAATTTTCTAATCTTGGGTTAAATGGGGTTCCAATTTCTTCACATTATGTAAAAGAATTCGATAAGCTCCTTGCAGGTGGTATATGGTGTATTGTGAAAATGGAATATTATTTTGATGAAGAATCAAAAGGTACAAGTCCATTTAGCATTGAGAGCGTTACACCAATTCAAATGCCTAATATGGATTTAGAAGAGATGTTTGAACAAAGAAGGCAATTTTCCAAAGAAGAATGGATCGATGTTCTTATTCGTTCAACTGGTATGGAACCAACTCAATTAGAAGACACAGTAAAGTGGCATTTGCTTGAAAGAATGGTACCACTCGTAGAGAATAATTACAATTTATGTGAACTTGGGCCGAGGGGGACAGGGAAATCACATATCTATAAAGAGATTTCACCTAATTCGATTCTAGTATCGGGTGGTCAAACAACGGTTGCGAATTTATTTTATAATATGTCGACTAGAAAAATAGGATTAGTTGGCATGTGGGATACGGTAGCATTTGATGAAGTTGCAGGAATTACGTTTAAAGATAAAGATGGCATTCAAATTATGAAAGATTATATGGCTTCAGGTTCTTTTGCCCGAGGCCGCGAAGAAAAAAATGCTAGCGCATCTATGGTTTTTGTAGGAAATATTAATCAAAGTGTAGATGTATTATTGAAAACTTCACACTTGTTTGATCCGTTCCCCGAAGCAATGGCATATGATTCTGCATTCTTCGACCGAATGCATTACTATTTACCTGGGTGGGAAATTCCTAAGATGAGGCCCGAGTTTTTCACAAATGAATATGGCTTCATAACAGATTATTTAGCAGAGTTTTTAAGAGAAATGCGAAAACGTTCTTTCTCAGATGCGATCGATAAATATTTTAGATTAGGAAATAATTTAAATCAACGAGATGTAATCGCAGTGCGTAAAACTGTTTCGGGTTTGATTAAGTTGTTATATCCGAACGGTGAATATATAAAAGAAGATGTGGAAGAAGTACTACGTTACGCTCTAATAGGGCGCAGACGTGTGAAGGAACAATTAAAGAAAATTGGCGGTATGGAGTTTTATGATGTCAATTTCTCTTATATTGATAATGAATCAATGAATGAAGAGTTTGTATCGGTTCCAGAACAAGGTGGAGGAACTTTAATTCCAGAGGGCATGAACAAACCAGGGCATATTTACACAGTTGCTCGTGGAAAGACTGGAATGATTGGTACTTATAAATTGGAAACAGAAGTTGTGAGTGGTAATGGTAAGTTTGAAAAAACGGGATTAAATTCAGATAGAGGTGCTAAAGAAAGTATAGATACCGCTTTTCGATTCTTTAAAGCAAATAATAAAAATATAAGCGGCACTATTAGTACAACAACAAAAGACTACCTAATGCATATTCAAGATATTCACGGAGTTGGGTTAACTGGCGAGTTATCGCTTGCAGCATTTATCGCATTATGTTCAGGTGCTTTAAATAAACCAGTACAAAGTCAAATGGTTGTATTAGGGTCTATTAGTATAAGTGGAACTATTAATAAAGTAGAAGAATTAGCTAATGTATTACAAGTTTGTTTTGATTCAGGGGCGAAAAAAATACTTTTACCGATGGCATCGGCTGTAGACATACCAACCGTACCGCCTGAATTGTTTGCTAAGTTCCAAATAGGTTTTTATCAAAGTGCAGAAGATGCAGTGTTTAAAGCTTTAGGGGTAGAATAATATAAAAGGCAAATGGGGAAATTCCATTTGCCTTTTATATTATTAAATAGTAACAATGAAATAGATATTTATTTTGTGAGCAGGTAGTTATATTATATGTTATAGAAATGCCTATTGTTACAATCACCTCTGTATATATAACGTGTGTACGGTGGCACTGGAAAGTTTGGTACTAATAGCGTTATTCCGACATGGAAAGAATAAGGAATTGATGCTGTCTTTCGACACTGGAAGGGGATTAGGGGTCTAAAAGATATGATTGAGAGTAGTATTTGGAAGAGGCTCGTATGTCTTTAATGATGACAAGCTGTTAAAAAAATGCAAGAGATAATGGAGAAAAGGGAGTTTAAGGAGCATAATTTAGGATCATTTTTTAGAAATGATATGATAAAGTTTTTTGCTAACCTATCTTTTATAAATATGTTGTAAAAGGTTTAGTTTAGTTAAGTGAAATAGGTGAGCTCAAATAGTGTATCTAAATCAATACAACATAATGTTAGTTTAAAATATTTATTATTGGTAGTACTGAGGATTGAGAGGTAGGGGGAAATGATAGTAAACAGTAACAGATTTAACTTTCAATTGATATGGATAAGGTATACATACAGGTTATGGAACATGAGATTGAAGTAGAAAAACCCTACGAAATAAAGGTTGATAATGGTTTGGAGATTTTTCTTACATCACAATATCAGTAAATTCAAAAGAAGTCTTACTCATATAGTGTATAGCATTTTTTTATAAATTGTTCTTTGCTTTCAAAATTAAAACCTGTACATATATAGGAATTACTTTTGTTTCTTATTTATTGTTATAATTTGATATAATGAAATAAGGATAGGAAGAATATAAATGATCCTAAGGTAAAACAAATATTGCTGAAATCAGTAAAAAAGAAAGGAATGTATAAAAATGTTTGCAGGATTAACAATTGAAACAATAAGTAAATTTTCTCCAATTATTGCTATTATTATAACATTGGTTACAGGGGCTTTCATGTATATTTGTGGTCAATTTATAAACGTAGTAACAACTAATGCACTTGATGGACGATTCAAAGATAAATCTAATCAAGTTAAACTTAAATTTTGGTTTTATGCTACAGGTATATTGTTAGGAACTATATTTTATTTAATTTATGCTATAGTTCTTTATCAATGTTTGCATGGGTATCTTTATTCTTTTGCCTTGCTTTTAAATGTTATTGTTTGTTTTTTTATGTTCATTTATTTTATTATCACTTTATTACCAATCAAATTGTTTCAAAAAATTATTAAAACGAAGTGGCATTTCATATTGTTTTTAATCCATATAATTTCCAGTGTATTAATGGTTGCTTCTCTTTCATATGAATATCTCGAAAAAGACAATTATTTAAACTTTTTATGGAATACAGGAACAATAGCTTTTTTATTAAGTATATTCCATTTTCCTATGCTTATAAAATCTAATAGTGAAAAGAAGCAGAAATTCAAATATGATATTTTCCCCATTACCGAAGAAGAATTTAAAGATATCAAAAATCTAAAATTTGATTACCAAATGGATGAGAACAGAATAGTTTTTTATACAGGAGAATCCGAAGAAAAGACTTCGTATATATATGACTCTTCTTTAAAACTCTACATGAAATGTATTAAGCTGAGTGGAACGGACATTAATACTAATCAACTAAAAACATCTAGTACCATTGAAACTAATAATACAGGTCATGTGGAAAATAATTGTTAATTAACTTAACAAGCCGTGATTTCATTCATGGCTTGTTCTTTTTCTAGGTATTTAATCAGTAATTGTTATTCATTACATAGTTATAATATAAGCTTTTTTAAACTACATTTCATTTATTGGTGATACCAATTTTCTATATATATTCCCCTTGCACCTCCCAAAACGTCACCCCCTAACCTAAAGAAGACAAATCAAAAAGGGGGAACAAACGTCTCATGAAAACCACCACAAAAGAAAAAAGAAACACCATTATCATGCTATTACTCTCAGCCGTACTAGGAATCTTTTCACCACTACTCATGTACATCACACTGGCACGTAAAAATGAGTTGTACAAATACCATTGCCGAAAGGCGTTCAACTTTCATTTGTTAATCTTTCTTCTATTTAATATTAGTTCGCGTGTTAGTGATGTTTTATTTTGGATTGTATTTATTTTTGAAGTCGTTCAAGTAATCTTTGTAGCGTGGAAAGTAATACGCGATGAGCCATATCGTTATTTCATTCGAATTCCTTTATTTAAAGAAGATAAGTATGTAGTAGAAGGAGAATAGATAATGAAACAAGAAGTGGAGATAAGGGGAAAGCGAATTTTGGTTATGATTGCCGTGTTGTTTGTTGCTATTTATATTGTTTTCTGAAAAAGAAAGTATGAGTACTTTTATGATGGTATTAGCGATTATGAAAATCGTTATAGAGGGAATGTTCCTTTTGTATTGCTTGTTGTAGGCTTGTTTCAATATTGTAGGCAGAATGAGATGAATTTTTCTCGTATGTTTCAGTATGTGAAAGAGAAGTTAGCGGAGTAGGTGATGATATGGCGTGGATGATTAGTGAGTTTGCAAGTGTTGGTGATGTTACGGTGCGGACGCTTCGTTATTGTATGTAGGCAGAGGTTTGCAGTTAAATATATTGCGGTCAACCGTATCATAAATAACGGTAAATTTTACTTCTGTTCAATATGATGATTAACCATACATACATTTTTATGGAACTGCCACTTTTTCGCAGGTTTCAAAAAGCACATCATTCTTTGATGTGTATTTTGATTCAAATTTAGATTTCTATTTTATTGTGGGAGAGTTAAATGAAATTTCTAGAGTCTAGTACCGATAAATAAATTTTTTAAGAAGGTTATAATTAAATATAATATTGATTAAATTCAATTGAATATTTTGACTATTGATAAAATAAAGTGCTAAAATTAGTATAGTTAATGTCTCATAAAAGTAGTTACGAGGGAAATTGGTGAACTTCTTGCAAGCCTTATCTCAATTGTAACGGTAAGATTTACCGAACTAAGTACAATTGATAATACTTTTAAGTAACTTGGCATTTGGAAACCTCCATTCCTCATAATCAACCAATTCAGTATACACTGTTAGTGAGTTTAGTGGCCTATTTATAGGAGATATAGTGATGATTTAATCATAGTAATTCCGATTGAAGAGAAATTTAAAGGTTATGATTCCACAATTCCCTAAACAATTGTGGAAAATATAAAGATTCAATTTGAAAAGACAGGGAATTGTTTCTATACTAATGATAAAATTATTGATTTAGAATTTAAAAATACAAAGTTAGATTATTTAGGATTTAGGTTTAATGGTGAGGAAGTTCGAATTAGAGAGAAAAGCCTTTTTAAATATTATACAAGAATGTATCGTAAAATAAGAATATATAACCGTAAATCAAAAGAGTTTGGACGCAAGTCTTATAGAAAAGCATTATATAGAAATTATTCACATCTTGGCAAGAAGAAAAAAGGACATGGAAATCTTCTTAGTTATGTATTAAGGGCGCAAGAAATTTTTGATAAAGAATCTAGTACTGTAAATCTTATGGAAACCCAAGTGAAAAACATTGGGAAAATATTAATGCCAGATTACAAGAAACAGAATGATAAATATAATTCTAGTTTTGTATTGAACATAGGCTATTAATTTAACGCTTGGTATTGAGTCGGCAATTTTGTTTAATGGTAGATCTATCAAAAATAAAGTCATTCTAGAATTTTCATAACACAATATATTGTGTTATTTTTTTTTGTAAACACGATATATACTTTTTTTGGAGGGGGATTTGGAATATAATAGATATTGTAACGTGTTAAAATAAATATATAAGGAATAGGTTTATTAAAAAATAAAATGAATTAATATTTAAATTTTGGGGTGTGTATATTGAAATGTATAAAATGTCTTAACGATTTTAGTGAGGAATATTTAGAGTGCCCATTTTGCGGAACGCTATCTAGAACAAAAATGGGACAGAATAATATAATTAATGCTGGAACAAATAATGTAAATATTGGATTGGGTGTTGAAAGTAAACAGGAAATTTATATGGACAATGTTAATGTTAATATGAATGTACCTGAATTAGAAAAGAAAAAAGAACAGATTGTTGAGTATGAGGATAGATTAGATGGAGAAATAATTGGAGGGATTCAAGGTTATCAAAAGAGATATGAAATTTCGGGAATTATATCCATTGTTTCTGGTGTAGTTACTCTGGGGAGTTATCTATTTGGTAGTGGGGATTATATAGCATTTTTAGCCATGGCTACAGGTGGTTTAATTTTATTTGCCCTAGACTCAAAAGGAAAACAGAGTGAATTAATGAAAGAAGGCGTGTTTTATAAAAATGGAAGCCCCGTTCTATGTGAACAAGAAGGTAAAGTATACAGGGTCAGGAAATATGGTATCTGTCCAGTTTGTCAGGGTAGAGTGAATATTTATTATGATCAAAAAAACGATAGAAAGCTTGGACAATGTGTAAATAATAAAGATCATTTGTATACATATGATCATACTATAAATAAGGGGTTCCCTTTAAATGCACATATTTATAATAGGTGATAATTACAATATAAAAGAAGGCTCCTTAGGATAAGGGCTAGAGGGAAAGTCATACTAACAAAATAAGTGTATGTATGTCATAAAATAGGTTAATAATAATTGTGTAATCAATAATAACTTATTAAACATTTGGACGAAGTCATCAAGGAAGTATATAAAGAGATAGTTGAATAGTAATTGTATTGGGATTATATTGCTTAATACAAGATACAAATTCATTGTTTTCTTTAATCTTTCTTGTTTGCCTTTGTCTTTTTTGTTAAAAAGGAAGGCAGGGATAAATCCAAATCCTATAATTTCTAATGGTGAGCATAAAGCAATAATTTCTATTGAACTATGGGAGAGGGTTCAGAAGTTATATGCACAAAGATCGAATAAACCAACTGGGGGTTACAGTGGAACTTTTCCTTTAACGGGTTTATTGAAGTTTCCTGCTTGAGGATCTTCAATGGTTACTGGTAGGGTAAAGAGGAGACTCAAAGATGGTAATTTTATTATTCATAGGTATTACTATTGTGGTGCTTGGAGAAATAAGGGTACAGCAGCTTGTAGTTCGAACGGAGTAAAGGCAGATATGGTGGGGAAATTCGTTTTCAATAAAATTCGGGATAGTCTTTGTAATAAGGATATTGTAAAAAAATGAATGAGAAACGAAAAAATATAATAAAGCCGTTAGAAGATCAGCTTAGACAAATAGATAAACAAATTAACGGATTCAAGGATAAAATGAATAAGATTGTTGAAATGTATGAGGATGGGTTTATTGATAAGGACATCCTTACATCTAGACTAAATTTGATTTCGGAAAAAATTGAGAATAAGGAATTGTTACAAGAAGAATTAAGAGAAAATGATTCACAACCAATAGAGTATAATCTTGTAAAAAAGCTAATGCAGAATTTCGATGAAATTATTAATGATACGGATAATGAAAGAAAGAAAACAGTGCTTAATTTAGTTATTGAGAGAATAAATATAAATAGTAATGGGCGGGTAGATTCAATTATTCTGCATTTCGATGAGAAAGCAAGAAGTTATGTATTAGTCGATAAAGAGGACGAGTCCATAATTGGGGATTTGTCCTCTTTTAATTTCTCAATGACCTTATAGGAAGGATATTGAGAAATTAAAATCCAATAAGAAAGTAGGCATTAAGACATTATTTTGTCTTAATGCTTACTTCGATAAAGTCATTAAATTAAAGTTGTCTATTTCGCAATTCTGTTTGAAATTAGTTAAACATATATTTATTCTTAATTTTTTTGTTTATCTTTTTTTATATCAACGGTAGAAAACAATTCTTCAAAATTTTTATAGGGTATTTTGGTTACTTGTAGGTGATCTGTTTTAACGTCAATATACAGCCAATATAAAAAATCAAACTTACTATATGGATTTATAGTAGTAGTTCCAGAGTTACTAGAGGTGGCTTTTATTTCAATTCTATTTTCTTCAAAAATTGCATCATATTCTTTAATATCCGATTTTTACATATTATATAAGAATCTACATAACGATTCTGAATATAGGGAAGGAATATTGGGTTTTGCTTTTTTTTGAATAATTTTTAATGTGATTGTGAGAGTTCTTTGTATTTTTTATAGTAACTAATAAAATCTTTTTTGGTTAGATTCAAGTTAATTTACTTCTTAATAAATTAATTTACATTTACTATCTCTTATCAATTAATAATTTTATAAGAGGTAACTTATCTATTTCCCTTATTTACATAGAAAAATTCAAATGAATTTCTATAAAATTATATATATTTAATATAATATATATATGTTTTGTGATTTTTAGGATAAATAAATTGGATTAATTAGGTATAATATACTTAATATTGAATGTAGATAATAGAAATCTTTAAGAGATATTATGTTTAGGAAGACTTTTGTTAGATAGTGTAGATATATATTTGTAATCTATTAATAAACATGCAATAGAAGATTTTTTAGATAAATAGTTCATGTGAATAAATTGTTAAATATATTGAAGGTGGAGAAGTGTTATGGATGGTTTATCAAAGCAATTTTACGAATGGAGATTCAAGGATATTATTCGTGAAAGAACAGGTACCCAATATGAGGATTTTTTTTCAGAGATAATGAAAGCCAAATATAAAGATAATTTTATGCCGTGTAAACCTTGGGGAAGAGAAGGTGATAGGAAAAATGATGGGTATTTAATTAATGAAAAATATTTATTTGCAGTAAATGGACCTCATAGTTTGGAACAGAATAGAATGATTAGGAAAATGGAAGATGATTTAGTTGGGGCTTTAGATTATTGGGAAAAGTATTTTGATAAATGGTCTTTTGTGCATAATCAAGAAGCCTTACCGCCCCAAGTTAATAGGAAGTTACTTGAATTAAGATCTACATATGAATCCATTGAGATTAGTTTTTGGGGACCAACAGAATTAAAGGACATTATTTTTTCTCTAGAAGATAGAGCTATTGATGACATTTTAGGACCGATTCCATCAATAAATAATTTTACCAATTTAACTTTTAAAGATATACAGCCTGTACTTAAGTCAATCTCTAGGAGATCAAATCCAAAAGGGGATGATTTTATTCCGGTTCCCCAAGATAAATTAATGATAAATGGATTTTGCGATCCAATTATAGAGTTGATAAAAACAGGTATCATTAGGGCACCATTGGTTAAACAGTACTTTAATTTACAGAGAAATGTCAATTTAGGTGATCAAATTGCAGGTACTTTAACAGAGCAATATGAACATTTTAGAGATGATTTAGGGTTAGATCCAGACGATATATATAGTGAATTAGTCAATTTTATATCGGATGATAATAAGAAAAGTGATCAAATATATATGGTAGCAGTACATACTGTATTAGCTTACTTTTTCGAACAATGTGCAATTTTTGAAAGTGTGAGCGTATAGGGATGTATAGTGAGTGTTATAAAGAGTTAGAAAAAATCGCAATTAGGTGGATAAATGGTAAAAGGAACTTTGTATTATTGAAAGGAAAAGGGGGCGATAAAATGTTGACGCCAACTAAAAATCTACATGAAGATAGAACTATTTTAAAGATTGGGGCTAGGATATTATCCTTTTTAACTTCTCCACGTACTGTAAGTGCTACATGGAAAAAATATCTGGATTTTCAAAATAATGAATCTGTTGATACACCTCGTATTCAGTTTGACATGTTTATTTTAGCTCTAGATTTTTTATTTATAGTGGGAGCAATTGAATATGAAGATGATTTATTGTGGAGGGCTAAATATGATTGAGAAAATATATAGTACATTAAATACATTTAAAGAAATACGATTTCATAAGGGATTAAATATTCTTCTTGCAGATGTCACGAAAAAATCAACTGATAAAGATACTAGAAATGGCTTAGGAAAGACTACACTTGTTGAAATTATTCATTTCTTATTTGGAGGAAGTTGTACTAAGGATAGTTTATTTAAAATGTCTATGTTTAAAAATGTTTTTTTCATTATGGATCTCAAAATAGGAAGCTCTAAGTTGACTGTCAAAAGGCGTGGATTAGATTCAAATTATATCTATGTTTTTTGCGAAAAAGAAAGTGATTATGAGAAATTCTTTGGAAAACAGGAAAAAAAGATGAAAGTGGCAGAATGGAACGGATTTTTAGGTAATGCACTTTTAAATTTAGATAATAGTGATACAAAGATTCATGAAAATTTAAAATTTAGAACGCTATTTCCTTATTTTGCAAGGAAGGCTACGGATGGTGGTTTTTTAGAAGCTTCTAAGTATTTTAAGAATCAAAAGGTTTTTCAGACGCAAGTTGCTCTTACTTATTTACTCGGTTTAGATACAAGTTTAGCCATTCATCAAAAAGAGCTGGAAGAAAAGAAAAAAGAGATAACAGATTTAAGGAAAGTATTAAACACTACTGCATATAAAGAGATGGTCAATGATGGAATTGATTTGGGGACAGAGATAACAATTTTAAACGAAAGAGCAAATCTTTTTAAAGAAGAGCTTAATAAATTCCAAGTTCATCCTCAATATAAGGATGTTGAGATTGAGGCTAGTATATATGCTAAAGAAATTTCAAATTTAAGTAATAGGAATTTTATGGATAGACAAATGATTGATGATCTTAAAGAGGCATTTAAGAATGAGGAAACTGCTTCAGACATTAATCTTAAAGATTTATATGAAGAAGTGAAAGTTAAACTACCTGAGGTTGTAATTAAAACTTTTTCAGATTCAAAAGTATTTCATGAAAAACTAATTAGCAATAGAAAAAATTACCTTAGTTCTGAATTGGAGAAGTATGAAAAAACAGTTCAAGAAAGAGAGAATTTAATAAAAAAACTTTCTATGGAGCAAGCTAAACGAATGGAAATATTGAATACTCATGGAGCTTTAGAGCAATATTCAATATTACAAACAGAGTTAAGTGAGCTAATTAATAAAATTGAAATGTATGAAAACCAACAAAGGCTAGTTACCTCGATACGTGAGGAAGAGGCGAATTTAAAAATAGAAGAACAAAAGCTGATAATAGAAATCACTAAATCTTTAGAAGAGCATGCTAATGTGAAAAGGAAGGCTATATTGTTAGTGGAAGAAGTTTCTAAAGCTTTATATAACTCTACTGCGCAATTAAATATTGGGCAAGCTAAGAGTGGTCGATATGATATTAAGATGATATCCAGGAATCAAGGAAGTACAGGTATAAATAGTATGCTTATTTATTGTTTTGATATGATGATGATTCAGATGTCTTTATATCTAGGAAGAAGTATGGATTTATTAATACATGATAGTTCTTTATATGATCCAGTGGATGAAAGACAGATCGCTGAGGCACTAAGGTTTGGAAAAGAAAAATCCTTAGAAAAAGGTTTTCAATATATAGTCACTTTGAACTCTGATGACCTACCTAAAGGTGTTGCGGAAGAGGTGAAGGAAAACATACTTCCCATAGTGCTTACGGATTCCGATGAGTCTGGCTCGTTGTTAGGTATATACTATTAATTTGGAGCATGGGATTTAATTAATGAATATAAATTTGGTATGAAGAACTATAGAGATGTGGTGAGTACCCACTTTTTATAGTTCTTATATTTAACCGTGATAAAATTTGTATATTGCGATTTTAATTGAATGGTAATATATATATAAACAATAATAAATATAAGCAGAAAAACAAGTGCGGAAAAGTGATTATACATTATGTAGGAGAAAATTATTTTTATTACAAGCTTATTTAAATAATAATGGTAATTTTATCAAGGTTTGTGAGTTGTGTAAGCCTTATGTTGAGCGCGGAGCATATATAAGAATTTAAATTAAACAAATTTCATTAAAACTATTGTAATAAAATTTACCGTTGAAGGCGGGCGGTGAACCGTATCATAAGTAAATGAGTTTTCTTGTTGATAATAGTTATAAATTCGAATGATATTACAATTCGGTATATTACTGAATTTATAAAGGATTTAGGATACGAAGAAATTAAATTTAATAGAAGAAAAACCAAACGGAGGAAAATCCCATGCCAACCTACAACAAACTAATCAGAAACAAAATCCCACAAATAATAAAATTCAACGGAAAAACACCCACAACAAGAATCCTACCCGAAGATGAATACATAAAAGAAATCTGCAAAAAACACAAGAAGAACTAACCGAATACCTAGAAGCAGACACAAAAGAACATAAACTAGAAGAATTATCCGACCTCCTAGAATTAATAAACGCCCTAGCCGAATACGAAGGTACAACACTAAAAGAAATCAACAACATCCGTAAAAAGAAAGCAGAAGAAAGAGGTGGCTTCTCAGATCGAGTTTTCCTAATTGAACTAACCGATAACTAGTTCCTACCAAGTAATAAATCACTAAGAAAAAAGAAAAAACAACTACTGTAGTTTTCGTCAAAAAGATTTGAAATAATAGGCTGAAAACTTGTTCCTCCTTCCTATATATTACGAAGGACCTTTCTATTTTTGATATGCGAATATCGTCTGCATACATATTTTAAAGGAAGAACAGCAACGCTTAAATAAGCGTTGCTGTTCTATTAATTCGTAAACTTTAAATAACATGTCAATACTCTTCAGAAAAACAGAATGGATTACAGTATCGATTAGAGTTTTAGGATTTTTTATCGATCTTAATTAATATAGTATGTTCTTGATGCTTTTTAATCGAAGTGGAAAATGTTTTTTTGGGAGGGATGGGTGAAGGAGGAGGGAATCCAATTTTATTAGAAATTATTTTTATTTTTCTTTGTAGATCTTTCTTTTGTACGGGAGTAAGGTGATTAACAAAGTTATGACAGCAACTATCTATTACTTTATCTAATAGACGGAGAACTTTATCAAATATATATTGATGTACTGAGAGAGTGTATTTTTGTTTTAATGATCTTGTAAAAACAATATCTTTTAGTCTTTCGTTATTTAAACTATCATCGCCGATCATATCGTTAATACAGTCTTTTTGAAAATCCTTTGAGGATTTATTAAATTCATCTAACTTGGTAAATGTTTTTATACTTTCTACATTGTTAGCATTTATTTTGCGTTTAATATAAATATCAGCTACGTATTCTTTATTGTCGGGGTGTATATTAGTTAAATGGTGAATCTCAGTTAATCCATGTCTTCCAGCTCCAGATTGTTCCGCCCTAATTTTCCAGTGAGTGTTAACATCTTTTCCATTAATGTATTTTTTTACGGTCTTTTTTTGTATGTTACATTGCTTAGCGATATCATCTTCTGTATAACCATTATCAAGTAAAAAACTAATCATTCGTTCTACCTCATAACCTGTTTTTTTCTTGGATTTTAATTCAACACGGAGACGTTTTAGAATCCTAGAGTCTTTTGAGGTGATTTTTTCCACTTTGCATGTTACGACTGGAATATTTAAATGTTTTAAAGCCCAAAAACGACGATAACCTTCGACTAATATAAAACAATTTAAATTTTTTTCTTCTACAATAAGTGGTTCTATTAATCCATGTTCTTTAATGTTTGTAGCAAGGCTAAAATCCTCTAAATTCTTTCGGAATTCCTCTTCTAGTTTAATATGTTCTAAAGCGATGCGTTTAAAGTTCAATATAAACCACCTACTTGTTTTAGGGTTTATTAATGAATATTCAATAAGTAATTTGTACGATTACTTAACTTATAAATTTAATGTTATAGGTATTACAAAGAGAGCAAATGAGTTTAAGCTACTAAAAAGAAGAACGAAGCATCCTCCAAAATAGAACTATCCGATCCCCTCCTAAGCCCCTTACAAGCCCCTACCAAGTAATAAATCACTAAGAAAAAACACAACAAAACAAAAACAACAACAAACACCGTAGTAGGAGTCGAAAAAAATTTTGAAATAATACGCCAAAAACCCGGCCAGCCTCCCATATATATTATGAAGAGGTTTTCACTTTTGAACGGAGACGGGAGGAATTAGGATGGCGGTGTATCGTACTGTGCAGGTGAATTTTTGGCAGGATGATTTTGTTTTGGATTTGACGCCGGAGGAGCGGTATTTTTATGTGTATTTGTTGACTTGTTCGAAGACGACGCAGTGTGGGATTTTTCCTTTTCCGAAGCGGTTAGCTGAGATGGAGACGGGTTATAATCGGGAGACTGTTGATAAGCTTGTGCAGCGCTTCATTGATTATGGGAAGATTCTTTATGATGCGGATACGCGGGAGTTATTCGTTTTGAATTGGCTTCGTTATAATCCGGTGACGAATACGAATGTGGAAAAGTGTGTGCTTCGCGAGCTTAAAGGTGTGAAGAATAAGGAGTTTGTACATATGTTTCTTCAGAAGTGTGTAGAGGAGGAGCTGAATGTTCCGATGCTTTTAGCGCATTTCGGTATGCCGAGTGATTTGGCTGTGGATGATGTTGAGCCAGTTTGTGAGGAGACAGAGGAAGAAGAGGTTATAGAGGAAGAAACGGGAAGTCGTGTGTTTTCTTTTTATGAGCAACATTTTGGTAGTTTGTCTCCGCATACTGTGGAGGAACTGAGTGCGTGGATGGAAGATTTGTCAGAGGAGCTTGTGCTGAAGGCTCTTCAAATTGCGTTTGAGAATAATAAGCGGACGGTTGCTTATGTGAAGGGCATTTTGCGAGGCTGGCACGGGAAAGGTTTTACGAAAGTGTGTGAGGTTGAGGCGGATACGGCAAGCTTTAGGAAGAAGGAGTCGTCTGTTAGTACGGGGGAGACGGAGGAGTTTTTGGCGAGGTGTGAGGAGTGGGAGAAGAATGCGCCGTCTGAGGAAGAGTTGCAGCGCTTTTTAGCGGAGCGCGGGTGGCGTCCATGAGTATTCAAAATGTGGAGGCGGAAAAGACGGTGTTAGGTTCTCTATTAATTGATGGAGAGCTTATTAAGGAGTGCCGTTTGACGGAGCAGTATTTTTCTCTGTCAGTGCATAAGTCTATATTTCAGTTAATGCGAAAAATGGAAGAAGAGGGGCAACCGATTGATCTTGTGACGTT
>Ga0209463_1000656_pt1 | contig 24361 bp, 24 predicted proteins | sample AgamicMgSfrz_FD_187169 | JGI IMG/M metagenome (GOLD analysis project Ga0209463, IMG submission 187169) | Agave microbial communities from Guanajuato, Mexico - Mg.Sf.rz (SPAdes) (version 2) | ecosystem: Host-associated > Plants > Phyllosphere > Phylloplane/Leaf | place: Guanajuato, Mexico... | reverse complement strand
GTGTACTATTATTTTATCAGAAGTGGTCCTTATTTTTATTCAAAAAATAATCAAAGCCGGTGAAATTTTACTCTTGGTAAAATTTCACCGGCTTTTTCATTTCAGAGGAGGGTTTTGTCCCAGCCTCTTCTTTCAATGAGCGTTGTTCCTCTTTAAAAAACTTGCATATTACAATTTATTTACTCTTGTGCTGATGCACTTAGCTTTTCCCTTTCCTATGCTATAATGTTTTTCGAGGTGAATTTTTAAATGGGTAATTTGCAAGTATGGTCACAATGGGAACGATTTATCGCTGCTTTCGAGCGGTTTAACTGGATTGATTTAGGTATCGCCTTATTAATCTTTCTTGTATTCTTAGGATTCCGAAAGCTATTTACGCTGTATATTTATAAATTAGTGTTAGCGATGGTGAAGAAATTACCGGTTGATACGGTTTCCAAAATATTGCTGGCGTATGAAAAGCCATTGCGCTGGTTCTGGGTCATTATTGGAACGTATTTAGCTTTGACTTATTTACCATTTCCGATTACAACCTTCAACTTTGTGCAACAAATCTATAAGTCGTTTATTATCGGTTTAATTGGCTGGGGAATTTTTAATTATTTTTCTGATCAATCGAATCCGTTTGAACGAATGATTTCTCGAACAAAGTTAGATTCTGATAGTATGCTGATTCCATTCTTAGGAAGAGTTTTTCGTATGCTTGTCGTTATCTTTACGGTTGTCAGCATTTTGGATACTTGGGATATTCAAATTGGTGCCTTTGTTGCTGGTCTCGGAGTTGCAGGTCTTGCCTTCTCCTTAGCTGCCCAGGACACTGTTGCTAACTTCTTTGGCGGTGTCGTGATTATTACGGAAAAGCCTTTTTCTAAAGGGGATTGGATTCAAACTCCTTCTGTAGAAGGAACGGTTGAGGATATTTCCTTCCGCAGTACGCAAGTTCGAACTTTTTCCGATACCATTGTAACCGTTCCGAACTCGAAGCTTTCGAATGAGGCGATTACAAACTGGTCAAAAATGTCGAAGCGACGCATTGATTATGAGCTAGCTATTTCGTACCGAACGTCAAATGAAAAACTGAAAACAGCTTTAAAAGAAATAGATGAGATGCTACGGGCACACCCAGGTGTACATCCAGATGCAATCATGGTTCGTTTTACCGATTTCCGTGATTATTCGCTAGGGATCTTCGTCTACTTCTTCACTAAGACAACTATCTGGGCGGAATACTTAGTGGTTAAAGAAGAAACAAATCTACAAATACTTAGTATCTTAGAGAAACATGGAATTGAAATAGCCTTGCCTAGTCAGCAGATTTATTTGCCGGAGAAAGAGGACGGGAAGAAATTGATGGCTGGTGAGTGAGTTTTTTGAGGACAAACCTTTTATCTTAGAGGGTTTGTCCTTTTCATTATTATTTCATGCATTTATATATTCTTTTCTCGATACTCCTTTGGTGATACTCCATAATACTTCCGAAATGCCTTCGAAAAGGCAAGGGAATCCGTATAACCAACAGACCTTGCGATAATCTTCATTTGATAATTTGTATGTAATAAGAAATCAGCTGCTTTCGCCATGCGTACTTTCATTAAATATTCCTTTGGTGTAGTATTTGTATATTTTTTATATATTGCCGTTAAGTAATTGGGATGGAGGCCAAGCTTGTTTGCGATTGTTGCAATTTGTATCGGTTGTGCGAAATTTTTATTGATATAAGTTTGCGCTTGGAAGATATATGCTTCTGCGGTTGTGTGTTGTGTTACCGGCTTTGTTGTCTCGACTAATGAAGCTAAGAGGTGGTACATATTGCCTTGGAGGATAAAGTGATTTTTCAATGAAATGCCACTTTCGCCTACTTCGACCATTGTTTGAATCGTTTCTTTAAAGGCAGATAGATCCTCGATATCGATAATGACAGGCGTTTCACGAGTGTTCATTATTTGATAGATATATTCTCTTGCTTTGATTCCTATAAAGCCGAACCAGTAATATTTCCATGGATTCGTCTTAGATGCTTCGTATTTGGCTACTTTATTAGCTGGTATCACGAAGGCTTGATTTTTTCCTACTGGATAGGTGATATGGTCGATGGTGAGCGTTCCTTCTCCTTCTGTCACAAAATGAATAATATGAAAATCGCGGGATAACGGACCAAAATAATGTCCTTTCGGGCAGTTTTCTAATCCGCAATTGTATAAGACAAGATCTTCACTTTCCTTGTGCTCGTTACTGCCAAATGTATGGATGTATTCTCGCAAATTTTTTCTCCCTTCCCATTTTAAAGTCATTTGTTTTTACTATAGATAACTTTGTTTTTGCCATGTTTTTTTATGACATTCTCTTGTACGATAAGTAAGAAGTAGGCGCTTATTTTTATTGTATAAGGTATTGGTATTCCTGTAAATAACGTTTCAAAATGCTATTTGCCTGTTTTCTCTCCCTCCCCTTTTCCAAGGGAAGAGAATCTTGGCTAATGACATAGAAATAATTAGAAGAAGGAGTGTGTAAAAAGGCATGTCTATTTTTTTCCACGAAAAGGAAAAGGCTTTTCACTTATGTAATGATTCGGTTAGTTATTTGTTTCGCGTGATGGAGAATGGACAGCTGGAGCAATTGTATTATGGGAAGCGAGTGGAGCTTTCTGATACGGTGGAGCGGTTTGTGGAACGGAGCTATCGTCCACTTTCAGTTTGTGAATTTGAAGATGATTGGGATCATTGCTTGGAGTTAATCAAGCAGGAGCTGCCGGTGTGTGGGTCGGGGGATTTCCGAGAATCAATGCTGGAGGTTACTTTTACGGATGGGTCGTATGTATTAGAGCTTGCCTATGTGTCACATGAGGTACTCAATGGAAAGCCTAAACGTGCAGGCATGCCGACTACATTTGCAGATGAGGGCGAGGCAGAAACATTGGTAGTTCACCTAAACGATCATGTTAGCGGACTGCAGGTGGAGCTGTATTATACGATTTTTGCCGATTTGCCTGTTGTGACTCGATCCGTTCAAGTGGTTAACGGTGGAGAACAATCGGTTGTGTTGGAGCGATTACTGAGTGCGAGTGTTGATTTACCTGGAGATGGCTACGAAATGCTTCATCTTGCTGGGGCTTGGGCAAAGGAGCGTCATATCTATCGTGGGAAGACTCGACCTGGCGTGCAGGCGGTAAAGTCAGTACGAGGTGCGAGTAGTGCGATGCATAATCCATTTATGGCATTGCTTTCAAGTGACGCAACAGAGCATACTGGTGAAGTTTATGGAATGAATTTAGTCTATAGTGGCAATTTCCTAGCACAGGTAGAGGTCGACAATTATGGAATGTCGCGGATGATGATTGGGATTCATCCAGAGCGTTTTCAATGGCAATTACCGTCTGGGGAGGCATTTTGGTCGCCTGAAGCGGTATTGGTCTATTCAGATTGCGGCTTAAATGGAATGAGTCATGCATTTCATGCTTTATATCACCAGCATTTAATCAATTCTCGTTGGGCAAAAGCTGCACGTCCTGTAGTCATGAATAATTGGGAAGGTACCTACTTTGACTTCGATGAAGAGACGATTGTAGAGATGGCCTCGGTTGCTAGTCAGCTAGGAGTTGAATTATTTGTTTTGGATGATGGCTGGTTTGGGAAACGGGATGATGACCATTCATCGCTTGGAGACTGGTTTGTTTATAAGGAAAAGTTACCGAATGGGATTAAAGGTCTCGCAGATCGCATACGAGAGCTGGGGATGAAGTTTGGCCTGTGGTTTGAACCGGAAATGATTAATGAGGATTCAGACTTGTTTCGGGCGCATCCAGAATGGGTTATTGGTACACCTGGTAGAAAACGCAAGCATGCTAGGTTCCAGTATGTCCTTGATTTCGCCAATCCAAAAGTAGTTGATTATGTGTTTACCGTGATGGATAAAGCAATTAGCGATGCGGACATTGCTTATATAAAGTGGGATATGAATCGTAATATCAACGATGCCTATTCAGTCTATTTGGATAAGTCTTGTCAAGGGGAAGCTCTGCATCGTTACATTCTGGGTGTGTATGCGCTCTATGAGAAGTTGCTAACAAAGCATCCTGACTTATTAATAGAATCTTGTGCATCTGGTGGAGGACGCTTTGATCCAGGCATGCTGTATTATGCGCCACAAACGTGGACAAGTGACAATAGTGATGCAGTGGAACGCTTGAAGATTCAATACGGAACATCCCTAGTCTATCCTGTTAGTTCAATGGGTGCCCATGTCTCTGCCTCACCAAATCATCAAGTCGGCCGCTTTACTTCACTTGGGATGCGAGCGGCAGTTGCCTATTTCGGTGCCTTTGGATATGAACTCGATCCGCGTAAGTTTACGATAGAGGAAGCAGAAGTGGTCAAAGAGCAAATTACCTTTTATAAGGAACATCGCCAGTTGCTGTTATATGGAAAGTTTATTCGCTTGGTGGATCCTTTTCAGGGATCTACTACCGAGAGTCGTCTTAGTGGCTTAGGAGAAGCTGGCAGTGGAACAGCATGGATGGTCGTTAATCAAGATCAATCGGAGGCAATTGTTGCCTGGTATCAAGTGCTCGCTCGTCCAAATGACCGTTATAAACGTTTGCGTTTAAAGGGGTTGGATCGAACGGCACGTTATTTAGTAAAAGAGTTGGATACTGTCTATTCAGGAAGTGAATTAATGGAGATGGGTCTTTTTCTATCGGAAACGTTGTACGCTAGACAGAAAAAAGAGACTGGGAAAGTAGAAATCAAAAATGGTGTTGGCGCGTTTACGCGCGGTGATTATCAAGCGAGGGTGTTTCAGTTGCAAAGATTGAATTAACTATTGTTGTATGGAGGTGTAAAGAGATGGCGCGGCTGTGAAACTTCGCCTTCTCTTTATTTAGTTTATTAGTAGTTTGGCTGATATTTCTATAGTTTGGCTGATTTCTTTGCTGTTTTGGCTGATATTTTTATAGTTTGGCTGATTTCTTTGCTACTTTGGCTGATATTTCTATTGTTTGGCTGATTTCTTTGCTGTTTTGGCTGATATTTCTGCAGTTTGGCTGATTTCTTTGCTGTTTTGGCTGATATTTTTATAGTTTGGCTCATTTCTTTGCTACTTTGGCTGATATTTTTATTGTTTGGCTCATTCCTTTGCTAGTTTGGCTGATTTCTTTGCTGCTTTGGCTGATATTTCTATTGTTTGGCTGATTTCTTTGCTGTTTTGGCTGATATTTTTATAGTTTGGTTGATTTCTTTGCTGCTTTGGCTGATATTTCTATAGTTTGGCTGATTTCTTTGCTGCTTTGGCTGATATTTCTATTGTTTGGCTGATTTCTTTGCTGTTTTGGCTGATATTTCTATTGTTTGGCTGATTTCTTTGCTGCTTTGGCTGATATTTCTATTGTTTGGCTCATTTCTCTGCTGTTTTGGCTGATATTTCTATTGTTTTGGCTGATATATTTATAGTTTGGCTCATTTCCCATGTTTTTTTCGCTGATTCCTCCTCCGCTTTCATTAATCACTCCATTAATTCTAGCTAATCCACCGTCATGCTTTGTTGTTTTTTCTAAGAAACCCATTTAATACTTTTTTCCGTTTATCTTTAAGGACAATATAAAGTTCCAGCATAATAGAATTCGAATTGGAGAATGTTACAGGCATTTTTAAACGTTAACGAAAATTAGTTTATTTCGAAAGAATAATTCAAAACAATACTGCGCATTATGAAAGAAAAAGGAAATTTTATGATTGGACTATTAATAGCTATTTTCGTATTTAACCTAGTAAGTTTTAAAGTAAATAAATTGCTTAATAAAAAGCAAGTTGCTCATATTTGGATGTTTACGGTTGCTTTTCAGGTCGTTGTTGATCAATATGTTGATTTGAAGTATGAAGGTTACTATTATTTTTCAAAGAGTATTGATATTGCGGCTGTTCTTCCTATTACGGTTTTAGTACCGCCGGTTAATATCGTATTCTTAAATTGGTATCCTTTTGATAGTTCCGTAAAAAGAAAAATAATTTACATATTATTTTGGGTAATATTTATGCTTCTTTATGAAGCTTTAGCATTGTTACCTGAGCCTTGGGGTTATTTTAATTATGGCTGGTGGGAGTTTTGGCATTCCGCAATAGCAGATCCTATTCTTCTTTACATGTTATTAAAGTATTATCAATGGTTTGTTAAATAATTTTAGAATGCTGCTCTATAAATAGCTAAAAGGATAAAAAAATCCAATCTAAAAAGGTGACAATATGAACAAGATGTTAATAGTCTTTTTGCTAGTATCTTACTTAATAATTGGAGTTATTTTTTTATTTATGCCTAAACGATTAACAAGACAAGAGATTTATATTACCTGGTTCGTCGTAACAGTACAGGCTCTAATTGCAGATATTTTTTGGGGAGAAATTCTGGATTTATATGACTTAATAAAAGCAGATGGCGATTTATTAATCGATTTAATCATCCAAATATCATTGCCAGCTTTTTTTGGCATTTTGTATATGAATTTTATGCCTAAAGAAAAAAACAAATTTATTCTCTATTTTGTTTTTTGGGTCGCTTTTTCCGTAGCATACGAGACCTTAGCAGTATTTGTTGGATATATACATTATAAGGGCTGGAACTTTTGGTATACTACTTTATTTTATATGTATGCCTGCCTCTTTATGCGCTGGCATTATTGGTTCATACGAAAAGCTATTAAGTGTGATTCTATATCATAGGTTGTATACTATTATGAAAGCGCTCAAAATAATGGGGTGCTTTTTATGATTTTAGGAAAGGATAAATAGGTAAAAGACACTATAGATCGGAGTAAAAAGGATGTTATTTCTTTTCGTCACAGTTATCATTTTCAACCTAATTGCTTATTTAATTCCTAAACGTATTAGTCCAATGGTTCTATTGGCTACAACTTTGTTTGCAATGTATTTACAACTTATAACAGATGTTTATTTAGGCTTAAAGTATCATCTATACGGATATTTTGATAAGGGTGTTAATTGGTCTACTTTAATCTATGCTTTTGGTATATATCCAGCCATTAACGTAGTATTTTTAAATTACTATCCTTACGGGAAAGAAATATATAAACATGCTATCTACATTTTGGGTTGGAGCATATTAGCAATGGGATATGAAACGCTTTTCATTTGGACTGGAACATTTTATTTAAATGGTTGGAAACAGTATTATTCTGTGATCGTTTATCCCATTCTTTATATTATTCTAATGGTGTTTCATAAGATCGCAGTAAAATGTCTTAAAAAAAGTTAGGGAAAAATAATTATTATATCTCCCATTAGGTTTTTATAACCTTTTGTAAGATAAACAGTTAAGGATTCTCAATTGGCGAGAATCCCTTTTCTTCCCCCTATACTAATAGCTTAACTTTCTCCACTACCTCCTTCAATACAGGTACCATATCTGTTTTTTCCCATGGTAACATCTCGTTATTCTTAAAATGTCCGTATGTGGAAGTTACACTGTAAATTGCCTGTCTCAAATGTAATTTTTCCATAATCCCACTAGGTGTAAAATCGAATATAGTTTCTACCACAACTTTTAAGATTGCTAATGAAATTTTTTCTGTCCCAAAGGTTTCGATATAAATGGAGATCGGCTTCGCTACACCGATTGCATAGGATACTGCGATTTGGCATCGTTCTGCTAATTGAGCAGCAACAATGTTTTTGGCGACATAACGTGCCATGTAGGCAGCAGATCGATCTACTTTGGTAGGATCCTTTCCAGAAAAAGCTCCTCCACCGTGAGGAATGAAGCCGCCATACGTATCGGCAATAATTTTTCTCCCTGTTAATCCGGTATCTCCAGAAGGTCCGCCAATGACAAATCTACCAGATGGATTAATTAATATTCGTGTATCTTCTTTTTTTAGTGCAGGTGGTATGATGTCCTTTATCACATAATGAATAATATCCTTTCGTATTTGCTCTTGGGAAATTCCGTCTTTATGCTGGGAGGAAATGACAATATCGGTTAGTTCAATGGGGATATTATTCGAATTGTATGCCACAGTCACCTGTGTCTTTCCATCTGGGAGTAAATAATCGATTAAGCCATTTTTGCGAGCAAATGTTAATCTCTCTGCTAATTTATTTGCTAGATAAATAGGAAGTGGCATTAAATCTTCTGATTCCGAACAAGCATAGCCATACATCATTCCTTGATCTCCCGCTCCTATTTGGGCGTTCTCTCCTTCTGAGTCAGCACCTCTGCTTTCTAAGGCTACATCGACTCCAGCAGCAATATCCTCTGATTGTTGAATAATATTTTGGATGATGAGACATGTTTTTCCGTCTAGTCCCTTCTCTAACTCGTCATAACCGATTTCGATCATTTTTGTTCTTGCAATTTTCTCTATATCAATATTGTCGCTAGCATGTACTTCCCCAGCAATTACTAGCAGCTGTTTGGAAAGCATACATTCCATTGCCACTCTTGCATCCTTATCTATTAATAAATAAGCATCTAGAATCGCATCCGAAATTTGATCACAGACTTTATCGGGATGTCCTTCTGTCACTGCTTCTGATGTAATATACTTTAACTGACACATACACATCATCTCCGTCTGGAACGTTATCCACTCTTCATCATTTCTTTTTTTAATTGATGAGGCGTTTTCTTTTCTATTTTCTTAAATACTTTGCAAAAATAGCTAGGTTCACTATAGGATAGTTGAAAGGCAATATCGATTATCTTGCTATCGTTATAATAAAACCCTTGCTTTGCTAAGTGCATTTTTTTCATTTGAATATACGTATTAAACCCTTGGCTATAATTCTCTCTTACGATTCTGCTCAAATAGCCTTGGCTGATATGGCATTTTTCCGCCGTCTCTTTAAGGGAAATATCTTCATAAACATGGTCTTCCACATATTTATAGAATAGCGCTAGCTGCGGTTTCTTCTGGATCGTTCTTTGTTTGTATATTTCATCAAACAGCGTAAATAAGAAAAATTGAGCCGGATATTTTTCATAAAAAGAAACTTCCTCTAAATTTAGTTTTAAGAGAAATTGCTGTTGCTTTTGCTTATCCGTACAGTTGATTAATCGTAAAATTTCGTTTTGTATTAATTCAATCCGATTCTCTCGTTGGCTTTTATCCTCTAGATCATGCTGAATCAGTTGTCTGATTTTCTCCATTGAATAGTATACTGCATTAAAGTCCTTGTTCATGACAAGCTTACGCATTTCCTCAGCACTTTTGAAGATAGGCTCTTCTTGATGTTGATGAAGCAGTTCCTTTATTTTTCCAATCGTAATTGGCTTAAGAATATAATCTTGCACCCCATATTGAATGCTTTTGCGCATATAATCGTAATCATCATAGCTTGATACGATGACTACTGCGGTTGATTTGTATTGTTCCTGCAGTTTAGATAATAATTCAAAATTTGGTTTGCTGTCATAGGCGATATCCAAAATCAACAAATCTACTGTTTGCGTTTCTAAAATAGTTAATAAATCTGGGAGAAATTTCACTACCGCTACTACTTGAAAATTTGTGTTTTTATTCACAATTGACTTAATAGCCATCCCAGCTAAATGGTCCCAATCAAATACCACCACGTTTTGCATCTTAAGAATATTCCTCCTTCATCTCCTTCGGCAGCATAATGGTAACGGTTGTGCCTTTGCCGAGGATTGAATCCATCAGGATATCATACTTCTTTCCGAACAATTGAATCATTCGTTTCCGTGCATGATTAATATTTAAACCAATTGGCTTCTTACTTGTTCGCTCTGTTGTGCCATAAATTTCATGAAGGATCTCTTTGCTAATTCCTTTTCCATTATCTTGAATACAAACGCAAATATCCTCTCCTTTTTCTTGAATACTAACGCTAACTTTTCCATTATCGTGATGCTGTATGCCGTGAACGATAGCATTATCGATGAAAGGAAATAACAACAATGGTGGAATTTGATGATTTTGAATTTCACATTTTCGATCAATATCAAAGGTAAAAGTGTCACCCATCTGCATTTTTCTTATTAATAAAAAGTTATGAACCATTTCTATTTCTTTTTCTAAGGAGATTAATTTGCTATTTGAACGGTAGTTAAATTGAAGAATCTTCGTAAATAGATGAACCATTTCATTCGTTTTGTCTGCACCCTCTATAATAGATAGATTATTTATAGACTCCATGACACTTATAAGAAAATTTGGTGCCAGTTCAATGCCTGTCTTTTCAAAATCTATTTTCTTATATTCTTTCAACATATTTTCTTTAATGACGTTTTCGGATAAAAGACGATTGTTTTCTTTCTTTAATTCTCTTTCTACTCGTAGAGCCAATTGCTTTTCAACCATTTCATTCACTAAAAAGTGGGCGAGATCTGCTACCATTTCCAAGCGCTTTAAATCAATAATGGTTGTTTCTAAATATTTTTGCTGCAGTTCTTTATGGTCATCAATATTTATATCATCTTTAATAAATAATCCCAGATTCTCTAAGTGATCTGCATTTGTCACTCTGACCTGTCCCATTAAAACAGCACCTAGATGTTGCCCATTAATCACAATGGGAACAGCACAATCTACTAATCCAGCTGGGCAAGAATAAATATATGGCTGGTTGGACATCGCAGCCTTTAATCCTCCATAGGCATCCGAGAAAAAACAGTTTTGTTTACAAGAAGTGACTTCTCTTCGCAATTTACAGAACTCAGAGAAACAGGACTCCTTTGTTATCGGATTTCCTTTATAATCTACCGTCACCATCGAGATTTCTGTAAACTCTGCTAGTTTATGTTGAATTTGCTGCAACGTCTCTGTATTAATAATATTGTGCAAGGACAAATCACTAAGAATTTTGTTTTCCATATCCTCATTATCTTGAAATAAATCGAGCAAATAATTATTGGAAGATATATTCAAGTTAACCGCCTCCTCATATAAGCACAAAAAAGAAATCGCTTTCTTTTATTATACTTTATTTTGGTTAACTTTTTAATGATTTGTTAGGCGGAAAGTATCTTTTGCAATCACTAACTCTTCATTTGTCGGAATCACTAATAGATTAATTTGGGACTGGGCAGAATGAATAAATGTTTCATGCTTCTCGTTCTTACTAAAATCCATTTCTACACCGATGCAAGCTAATTTTTCACCTATTTTTTGACGAATCAAACGAGAATTCTCGCCAATTCCAGCTGTAAAAATAATTGTGTCCAAACCGCCCAAATCAACAATATATTCACAAATATGATGACAAATCTTATCAACAAACATATTCAAGGCAATCACGGAAGCCTCATCTCCTTCTAATGCTTTCAATTCGATATCACGAATATCATTAGATAAATTAGATACCCCGAGTAACCCTGATTCTGAATTAATAATATGCATAATATCTTTCGTTGTAAGGCTAAGCTTCTCTTGTAGATATGGTAGAATCGTTGGATCTAAATCGCCAGATCTTGTTCCCATCATTAATCCTGCAGTTGGGGTAAATCCCATTGATGTATTGACCGATTCCCCATTGTGAATAGCACAAATACTTGCCCCATTTCCTAAGTGACAGGAAATGATTTTTTGATTTTTTTCTTGCAATAATTCCTCCGCTTTTTGTGCTACATATTGATGACTAGTTCCATGAAAACCATATTTTCTCACTTTATAATCAGAATAGAACTTAGTAGGCAATGGATATAAAAACTTTTCCTTCGAAATTGTTTGATGAAAGGCTGTATCAAAAACAGCAACTTGTTTGCTATCAGGTAATACCGCTTGAAACGCCTTGATTCCTGTAATATTTACGGGATTATGAAGAGGAGCTAATTCACTTAATTCTACAATACACCCAAGTACCTTTTCATCGATAATAACGGACTCGCTGAAATATTCGCCGCCATGGGCAACACGGTGTCCTACCGCCTTGATATCGCAAATCGACTTGATAACACCACTTTCCACTAAATAGGCAAGCAATTGATTAACTGCTGCCTCATGTGATGCAACTTCGAGTGTTTGCACCTTTTTCCCTTCTTTTATATGGACTGTAAAAATAGCATTTTTCGAACCAATTCTTTCAAATAATCCTTTTAAAATAACTCTCTCTTCAGGCATCTCAAATAGTTGAAACTTTAAAGAAGAACTTCCTGAATTAATAGCCATAACTAATGTCGTCATTTTTTTGCCTGCCTTTAAATATAATTTTTCCTATTAACGGGACAATCAGGTGATTATTGATTCTTTCATACCTTTTTGCCCCGTATTCTTGCTAGTTGTTAACCAATAATATTTATTAATAAAACAGCAATCGTTGCTCCAATTGTTGGTCCGACAAAGGGAATCCAAGCATAAGACCAATTTGCTGTGCCTTTATTCGGAATAGGTAGTATCGCATATGCCAGTCGTGGACCAAAGTCTCGAGCAGGATTGATGGCATAACCAGTTGTCGATCCAAAAGAACAACCGATTGCTGCTACGAGTAAGGCAACGATCAACGGTTTCAGCCCTTCTGTAAATTCTCCGAGTGTTAATAAACAGAGAATAAAAGCAAAGGTAGCAACGATTTCACTTATTAAATTAAATGGTTTATTCGGTATCGCAGGACCTGTCGCATAAATCCCAACACTATTTCCTTCTTCCACTGTTGTTTCTTTAAAGTGCGGGTAAAAATGACATGTTGTAATGGCCGCTCCACAAAAGGCTCCAGCTATTTGTGCTATGATATAGCCTGGAACAATCGACCAGCTAATTAATCCACCTAATGCAAAGGATATCGTTACTGCTGGATTCAAATGACCAGGAGCTGCAAAAAAACCTGCTGTATAAATACCAAACATAACAGCAAATCCCCAGCCAAAAGCAACCATTAGCCAATTTGTTCCCTTTGCTAAAGCTTTGTTTAGACTGATTGATGCCACTACTCCTACTCCAAACATAATTAACACCATTGTTCCTAAAAACTCACCAAGTATTTCGGACATATCTCTTCTCTCCTCATTAAATGATAGAAATACATATTGCAGCAAGTTCCTCATTGGTTAAAGTTTTTGGATTCCCAGCATACGTGAAATCTTCTTTTGCATTTTTAATAATCGCTGGAAGTGCCCTCATATACTCTTCTTGGTTAAAGGATAAGGAACTTAATTTTGTCTCACATGACAATTCACGTGCTAAATACTGAATTTCCTGGATAAAGGCTTTAACAGCCATTGCCTGATTTGCTGTTTGCTCAACCATTGCCAATTTTTTTGCGATATTAGCATATTTCTTTGCTGAAGCTGTCTCTTCAGAATTGACAGCAATCACTCTTGGAAGCAGGATGGCATTAATCAGACCATGTGGAAAATGAAATTGTCCACCAATTTGATGGCTGATTGCATGACAGACACCAAGACCCGCCTTTTCAAAGGCTAATCCAGCTAAACAGGAGGCTTCATGCATTTTTTCTCGCGCTTCTATATCCTCTCCGTTTTCGTAACAGGTTGGTAAATAGTTAAAAACATATTCAATTGCCTTCTCGGCAAATGCATCTGTAAATACATTTGCGTCTTTTGCTATTAATGCCTCACAGGCATGTGTCAAAACATCCATTCCGCTATAGGCTGTAACAGATTTAGGACAACTGGCAACAAGCTCTGGAACTAATAATGCGATATCAGGGATTAAGCCCTTATCGACAATCGGGTATTTTTTCTTTTCCTCTGTATCCGTGATAACAGAAACACTCGTCACCTCAGAACCAGTTCCACTCGTTGTTGGCATGGCAATAAAACTTTTTATGTTATCATAGCTTTTTCTTTCCGCTACATAACGGACCGCTTTCGCTGTGTCAATGGCCGATCCCCCGCCAATTGCAAGGATTATTGTTGGATTAAACTGCCATAATTGCGAAACACCGTGGATAATTTTTTCTAAAGGTGGATCTGGGACAATATCATCAAAAATTTCGATTGCATTACTTTTTTCCAATGCTGTTTTTATTTTTAGAAAGATTGGCGTTTGTACTAAAAAATGATCGCAGGCTATCCAGATTCTTTCTTGCTTCAGTGCATGCAACTTTTTTTGCACATCAGCTCCATAGATAATCTTTGTACTTAGTGTAAATTCAGCCATCTGCACCACCCCTACTTAATGGAAAATCCATCTGTTAAGACACATCTACGCGTTCTAGCAAAATGTCTAGCTGTTGTTGTGCCTTCTCCTGTTGGCGTTGCAATCGTAAAGGTTGTTGGACCTTCACCACGAAAACCTATTCCTGCAAATGATGGACCATTTTTTACAAAGATTGATGTTTGCAGAGCTTTGGCTGCTTTTGTTAATCGCGTTACATTTTGCGAATGCATAGTAGCTGTATGATGCAAGCCTTGTTCTACTTCTAAAGCTAGCTTAAGAGCCGCTTCGAAATCTGCTGTTCGAATAATTGGCACCACAGGCATAAGCATTTCTTCTACCGTAAATGGCATGGTCGAATTTCCTTCAACTACAACTAATCTCGGTTCCCCAGTAAAGAAGATACCAGCATCTTTTAAAATAGTTGCTGCTGGTTTCCCAACATATGCTTTATTTGGTTTTCCACCTTCTGTTAAAAGCAATTTCTCCAATTTTTCTATCTCTGTTTGTCCTTTAATATAAACGGCTCCTGCTCTTTCCATTTGAAAAATTAGATAGTCAGCAACTTCATTTACTGCGATAATATTTTTTTCAGCTATACATGGTATATTGTTATCAAAAGAGGCTCCATCGACAATATCCGCAGCTGCCTTTTCAATAATAGCTGTTTCGTCTACAATCGTTGGTGGGTTTCCTGCTCCTGCTCCAATTACCTTTTTGCCACTCATCATTGCTTGACGAACAACGCCTGGTCCACCTGTTACTACTAATAAACTAATATCTTTATGTGTCATCATTTCTTGAGCTGCTTTAATAGACGGTTTATTAATCGTTACAATTAGATGATCGATACCGCTTGCTTCTTTTACAATCGACTGGATTAGTTGAATGAGCCAAATAGATGTTTCTTTCGCACCTGGATGTGTGCTGAAATAAATAGCATTACCAGCAGCAAGCATCGCAATCGTATTATTAATAATCGTTTCTGTCGGATTCGTACTTGGTGTTATCGCTCCAATTACTCCATATGGCGATAGCTCATACAAAGTTAATCCATTGTCTCCTGTAATTGCTCGTGTTGCTGCGTCTAAATCCTCTACGCCTGGTGTTTGCGTGATCGCTAACCGATTTTTTTGGATCTTATCAGCCAAAGTTCCCATTTTCGTTTCTTCCCAAGCACGTCTAGCAATTTCCTCTGTCAACGGTTCTAAATTGTCTCGCAATGATTGTATGATGGTTTTCCTTTTCGTTAAGGAATAATTGAAATACTGCGCTTGAGCAATTTTGGCTGCTTGTATTGCCTCATCTACTGTATGAAAAATACCGGATGTTTGAAAGGAGGACACATTTTGTTGTGTAGTTGATCTATCTCCAGTGGAAGAACTACCTTCCATTTCTCGAATAATTTTATTTACTAATTCCTCTACGTTTATGTTCTCCATTTGTTTATTTCTCCTTCTCTATTAAATCCCTTCAAAGCTATCAATAATGCCTACTATCGCGGCATCTATGGATGTTTTTTCCTCGTGCAGATTTACTCGTGCAGAGCTCCCGCAAGTAACTAGTACATGCTCGCCTCTTCCTGCTCCTACTAAATCTACTGCTACAATGGTTTCACCTGCTTCTTCCCCACTTGATTGCACCAAATCTACAATCATTAATTTGTAACCAGTCAATGAATCTTCTTTTTTCGTTGCAACTACATTTCCAATTACTTTTCCTATATACATATCAAAAATCCCCTACGGATGATTTATTACTGATAAGAGCAATTCCTAATGGTGTTACAAATTGCGGAAAGTCGGGCTGAAGTACCTTTTTCTTTAATAATTTTGTAAAGGTTGGAGCAAACTGTGGAAAATCCGTAGCCCCACCTACTAGATAAATAGACTCGACTGATTCCTTATGTTGATCTAAAAAGGATTGAACAATAGAAGCCATTTTTTCCACGACTGGATAAATAATTTGGAAGGTTTCTTCCTGCCTTGTTTTATCTCGCTTCTGTTGTTCCCCTTCGTCTGTTGGCACCCCTAAATAACCAGAAAGAACTAGCGTCATTTGCGTCCCTCCGGTTGGTTCATCTGCGGAAAAGACAACTTCCCCATTTTTCAAAATACTAATACCTGTTGTACCGCCGCCTATATCTATTACTGCTCCATTTTCGATACCTAGCACTTCCGCTGCCGCTGTTGGTTCATCAACAATAGCAACGACATCCATTCCGCTGCCTTCGATAATATTTCCAATGACCTTTTTGTTGTTACCGATCGTTCCTGGTGGGACAGCACCTGAAGCGCATAATAATGGAACTCCTAAAGCTTCTTCCGCACGTTTTTTTAACCTTTTTGTGATTTGCAGTGCCTCAATATAATTCACTACTAAACCGTCTCTCACCACATCTGCCTGTTCAAAAGCAGCAAAAACAGGTTGATTCTTCTCATCCACTACTACTAGGACAATGGACGATGTACCAAGATCCAGTCCTACTTTTAGCGATTCCTGTTTATTTATTGCAGCTTGCTGAACGTTTTGTGCTAGCTCATTCACTAATGCTAATGTTCGATTAGCAGCGCTCCATTTATCCATTATTTCTACGCTCCCTTACTGCTTTTCTATCTTTCTAGGAAAGTAGCCACCGAATTAGGTGTAATATTTCCTGCATTTGCTTCGTCTGTATCAATATGCATTTCTAGTTTAAAATTATCTCCAATTCGGATAATACAATCGTCTAAGATAATGTTTCGATCGTTGCCATCAATACGAACAGCAACTTTTTGGCCTTGTTTTACGCTTAGCAATTGAGCATCTACTGGCGAGAGATGAATATGTCTTTTCGCAATGATTGCCCCTTTTTCTAGTACGCATTCTCCAAAGTCGCTTTTCAGCTTTATTCCTGGGGTGTTTTCAATATCACCTGATAGTCGAATCGGAAGCTTCAAACCTATTTTTCTAGCATCCGTAATCGCTAGTTCGATTTGTGACTGCTTTCGATAAGGGCCTAGTATTCTTACATTCTCTAGGTTCCCTTTTGGACCGATAACCGTTACCGTTTGATTGGAAGCAAATTCTCCTGGTTGCTTCAACGGCTTAAGCACGGTCATTTCTTGATTAGGGAATAACTTTTGAAAATCTTCCTTCGTTAAGTGAATATGTTTATTAGATATGCCAATCGGAATTTTCACAGCTGATCTGAGATTGTTTAAAATGGCTTCAACGCTTTCTTTTATTAATTGATTACTCATTTTTATCCTTCTTTACTTGTTAGAATTGTTTCAACATCGGTATGTGGTCTTGGAATAACATGAACAGATACAACTTCGCCTACTTTCCCCGCTGCTGCAGCTCCTGCGTCTGTTGCTGCCTTTACTGCGCCCACATCTCCTCTGACTAAGACTGTTACTAATCCCGATCCAATTTGCTTATAGCCGATTAATGTTACGTTGGCAGCTTTCACCATCGCATCTGCTGCTTCTACTGCTCCTACATATCCTTTGGTTTCAATCATTCCTAATGCGTTATTCATTGGTTCTTCCTCCTGATTAGTAAGTTTTGCTACTTTATTGGTGGCTTTTGCTTGATTACTTCTGTTTTGTCCTTTAATTTGCGACATTGCACCGGCTTACTTGCGATTGTGACACTTTTACTTGCGACTTTCTCGCTTTTACTTGCGGTTTCGGGACTTTTACTTGCGACTTTCACCGGGTTAGTTGCGATTCCGGCAATTTTACTTGCGACTTTCACCACTTTTACTTGCAACTTGTAACTTGCAACTCGTTACTCGCACCACCTATACAAAAGTAACTTCTCTTTCAATTATGCTCATCGCGCTCCTCATTTGATGGGACTTCTTTCGGAGGAACGATGGTTATTTCTTGTCCTTCCTTTTGAGACTTATCTGGTTGCTCTGTTTCTTTATGTTCCTGTTCGTTCTTAACTGGATTTTTTATATCCTCTTGTTTTTTCCGGTTTCTTGCAGTTGCTTTGTTCTTCCCTTTTCCCTTTATTGTTTTTTCCTTTTTCTCTGGTTCTACTGGGATTTCTTCTTTTACTACCATTACTTCTTTTAAAGAGGTTGCAGGTCTTGGGATTACTTTGGAGGAAACAAACTGGTTTTTTTCCTGGATATAGTGCTTTCCCGATGTAATCGCTGCTTCGACAGCTGCAACATCTCCTTCTAAAAGAATAGTCATCCAGCCAAACCCATTGGTTCGATGGATATCTACTATCGAAACATTTGCTACTTTTGCCATTCTATCGGCTGTATCAATGGCTGCTACCAACCCTACTACTTCAATTATTCCTAGTGCTTGCGTCATTTTACACCTCCTGTTTTGCTATTCACAAATCAGTTGTATGTTTTTTTCCTTTAATTGCTCCTGTGCTAATTTCGTAATCATTGTCTCTTTTGTTACTTTATAAAAAGCGTTTGGTGATAAATCGCCAATATCCTTCGCTGTTAAAATACGCTGCTGCTTCTCTTGGAATTTTTGCAAAAAGTCGATTTTCTTTGTTAGCGTTATTCCAAATTCCTGAATCAATCGTTCATACGTAACAAAGAGTTTGGAGTAAGCAAGGGAGGAATGAGGAGAAGAGCTGTTAAGCCCTTCTTTCCATATAATGATTTCCATTCCCATGTCCAAACACTTTTGGATTATTTCTGTTTCACGATTATCCGCTATGCCTAGTGCTACTTTTGCTAAATTACTTTTTGATAATTCCGGAATCAGCAAAAAATCTTTGTTATATGTTCTCTTATTTAACGAACTATTAATTTCATCAATAAAAACAAACTCATATTGCCTTCCAACCTCAGCCATTTCCGTTACTGCTGCAGCTGACTTCTCTGCTAAAATATACACTTTGGGTTTATGGACTTCGGGTAAAAGAGTCGGCTCCTTCTGGACAATTAGTTCCTGTACAATGCGTTTTACTAATTCTTCAAGCTCTTTTTGGCTCACCTTTCTTTCCCTCCAAGCTAGCCCAGCCTATTACATTACAGGTTAGGCAAAAACTTCTCTGTATCCAAATGAGGGCGCGGAATAACATGGGTAGAAATAACTTCGCCTACATTGCGAGCAGATGCAACGCCTGCATCTGTTGCTGCTTTTACTGCACCTACATCACCTCTTACTAATACGGTAACAAGCCCTGATCCGATACGTTCATAGCCGATCAAGGTAACATTAGCTGCCTTTACCATTGCGTCTGCAGCCTCTACTGCAGCAATAAATCCCTTTGTTTCAATCATTCCTAAAGCATCTGAATTCATCCTATTATCCTCCTAATTAATTAAATATATGGGGTAGTTGCAGAAACCGGCACATCGCCAAGTGTTCCTAGCAAAGAAATTCCGATTTCTCTTGCAGCTAAAATTGCTTGGCGGACAGCTCCTGAATCCCCACTTATTGTTAAAATCACTTCATTTGAATAACTTGTGCCTCCGTTACCAGGAGATGCATAGCTGACTACGTCCACATTTGCTGATTTCACAGCAGCATCGGCTAAAACTACTCCTATTGCAGCTGGTGCCGCACAGATAAGCCCAAATGATTTTCCAAGCGGAGCGCCAAACGCCTTCTCAATCGCATAGCTAGCTCTTGCTGTATATTGGAACTCTAAATGCCCAGCTTCATTGGCATATACATCTCCCATCATTGTTTCTAATGTTTGAAGTACCACCTCCACTGCACGTCTTGCATCTGATACATCTTCACTGCCGACAATAATTAAATTACCATGGCCGGCTCCACCCTTTGTATCCCTTGCTAATTCAATAGAGAGAATTTCTGTATTTGTCGCTTTTACCGCTTCATCAACCGCCATAATATGAGGACCAGCACCTGTACGTCCCCCAATGATTCCGATCGAACGGTACTTTTTATCGATATTCATTTTTTCATGAAGGAGATGGTCCACATTTGCGATAACCAAACCAATCGTATCTCCAATAGCCGTACCAACGAATTCAGTAATGGTGCATGATTGAGCTTGTTTCATTGATTGTTGCTCTCCTTTACTCGTTTTAAGTTCCTTTTCGACTTCCTCCATTACTTTCCGTAATAATTGCTCTTCCATATAAAAACCTCTTTCATTTGTTTGTCTTCACCATTCACAATCCTTTTAATGCGCTTCCATTAAGAGAAAAAAATAATATTGAAGTATTTATTCCTAAAACAATAGTTCTTCCGGTAAAGAAGAGAATCGTCCATTATCCTCCACTTCCATCAATCGCTCTAGTTTATATTCTTATTGTAAATGGGATTTTTACGAGACTATTAGTAAAATCAAACTCAATTTATGGTGAAAAACGAACTTTATGTACTCCTGAAAAATTCCACATTAAAAAAGCTATCGACCCATTTGGTTAGTCGATAGCTTATCATTTATTTCGTTTGTTCTTCTAACTTCACTAGCATCTCGTATTGCTTCTTTGCGTATTGCTGATTTTGCAGGAACAATCGCTGCGCTTCCTGCTGATCTTGAAAACTTAGAGAAGAAAACCTTCTTTCCCCCATTAAAAAATTCTGATAATGATCCCATTTTGGCGGTTTCGAGTCGATGATCATTTTCGGCTTTCCAGAACCTTTTTCATTAGGGTTATAGCGAAATAAATGCCAATAACCTGTCTCTACTGCCTTTCTTTCCTCTAGAATCGAGCTATTCTCATGAATACCGTGTAAAACACATGGACTGTATGCCATAATGATTGACGGTCCTTCATGCTTTTCTGCTTCTTGAAATACTTTATACGTATGATTAGGATTCGCTCCTAAAGACACTTGAGCTACATATACATTTTCATATTGAAGGGCAAGCATCGCCATATTCTTCTTATTCGTCTTTTTTCCATAGGAAGCAAACTTCATTCTAGCAGCCAACGGACTTGCTTTTGACGGTTGCCCTCCTGTATTGGAATATCCCTCATTATCTAAAATCAATATATTTATATTCTCGCCTTCGGATAGAAGCTGATCAATGCCACTATAGCCAATATCATAAGCCCAGCCATCTCCGCCAATAATCCATTGGGAACGCCGCTGGAAAAAGTGCTTATACGAAAATAGCTCCTCCAATTCAGGATTACTCTGCTTCTCTATCAATATCGCTCTTGTTAATTTATTTGCAATTTCTTGATTATTTTCTCCTGTTGTATAAAGTTGACACCAGCTTTGAAGAGTTTCACGAAATGCACTGCTATATTTAAGCTTCTCCGTTAGTCCTTTTATTTTTTCAAATATATTCCGTTGAATGAGCTGTGCCCCTATATGCATTCCGTATCCATATTCTGCGTTATTTTCTAATAAGGAATTCCCCCATACTGGTCCATTGCCATTTTCATCTGTTGTAAAGGCAACGGATGGGGTAGAGTTACTCCAAATAGAGGAGCATCCTGTTGCATTCGCAATCACTAAATGATTGCCAAACAACTGGGTCAGTAGTTTTACATAGGCCGTTTCCCCACAGCCAGCACATGCACCTGAAAACTCGAGCAACGGTTTCTTAAATTGTGTATCCCTTAATAACTGCTTCTTTCTATAGGTTTCATTCTGATTGTTTTCTATTAAATAGTGCCAATTGTCCGCTTCTTCTATATGTTTCTCTAAATCTTCCATTACTAACGCCTTTTCAGCGGTTGGGCAAACGTCACGGCAGATGGAGCATCCTGTACAATCTAATGGCGAAACTTGAATGCGAAAGCGTTTATTCTCTTTCGTTTTTACGGTTGGCATGCCTTCCACAGAGTCTATGATAAATGGACGAATCGCTGCATGCGGGCAATGAACAGAACATAGATTACATTGTATGCATTTGTTTGCTTTCCAAATTGGGATCTCTGTCGCGATATTCCTTTTTTCCACTGCTGTTGTTCCGAGAGGTAAAGAACCGTCATTCATCCCTTGTTTCACTAATTGACTAACAGATATTTCGTCTCCGCTTTGCGCAAGCATTGGTTCCTGAATATCGGTAAAAAAATCTGCTTCTACGGTTGGCAGCGTTTTTTCCTTTTCAAGGTACTGCCATTCTTGCGGAATATCTATTTGCTGTAAATTCTTTATCGCCTGTTCTATTGCCCGCTGATTCAAGCTAACCATTTCTGGATCTACCTTTTGAAACTTTTTCCGTGTTTCTTCTATTAAATAAGTAATTGCTTTTTCGTAGTCCATCACTTGACTGAGATAAAAGAAACATGCTTGCATAATCGTGTTAATATGCGGACCTATCCCTAACTCTCTAGCAATTTTATTTGCTGAAATGATATAAACGTGGATATTATTAGTTGCAAGATATTTTTTCGCATCATTCGGGAGAATACTCTCCACCCTTTGTTTAGCTGGTGTGTTTATCAATAAAATCCCATTCTCTTTTAATCCTTGCAGAACAGGATATCTTTTAAAATAACGATCGCAATAGCAAGATACAAAATCCGTTGTTTGGATGCGGTACCTCGAGGTTATTTTATGGTCAGAAAAGCGCAAGTGGGAAACCGTTAAGTTCCCTGATTTTCTTGGATCAAACCAGAATTTCCCCTGAACATACTTCCCAAGCTGCTCGCCAATAATTTTAACAGTCTGCCTACTACAGCTTACTGCTCCATCTGAGCCAAATCCCCAATTTTTCACTTGATAAACGGATGGTTCGGTTAAATCTTTTGCTCCAATCGGATCTATGGATAAGCTTGTAATATCATCCTTAATCCCGATGGTAAATCGCTTTTTTGGCATTGGCTTTTCTGCTTCGAAAAACACAGCCCTGATATGGTGTGGCATAACCTCCTTTGAACCTAAACCATATCTCCCACCAATGATTTCTGGACGTTCCTCTAACTCATAACAAGCACTTTGTACATCAAGCAATAATGGTTCTGCAATCGAACCATTTTCCTTTGTGCGATCAAGCACGATTATTTTTTTAACTGTTTTAGGAATCTGATGAATAAATGCTTGACTTGGGAATGGACGATACAAATGAATCGTTATAACTGCATATTTTTTACCAAGCCTGTTTTGTTCCTCTACCACTTGTTTACAAGTTTCTGATACTGCCCCCATTAACACGATTACTACCTCTGCATCATGTGCTCCGTCAAAATCTACTAAAGAACATTCTTGTTGAAAAAGTGGAGCCAATTGCCGTAATTTTTTCTTAATAATATCTGGAATTTCTAAATATAACTGATTATTCACTTCTAATTGTTGAAAAAATATATCTGGAGTTTGTGAGCTTCCATATGCTCTTGGCTGATCATTCCTTATGGCTGTCTCTTTAAAAGACTCGTATTCTTTCCTATTAATAAAGGGCCATAATTGTTGATATGTTGGCAGCGTAATCGCTTGCATTTCATGGCTTGTATCAAACCCTTCAAAAAAGTGAATGACTGGTACCTTTGTTGCTATTGCTACTAAATGGGCAACTGCGGCAAAATAAGCAGCTTCCTGAACATTTGCGGAAGAAAGCATAACCACACCAGTTTGCCGAATAGCCATCACATCTGTATGGTCACCAAAAATACATAATGCACTGCTCGATAGAGAACGGGCAGCCACATGCACAACACCGGGCAATAATTCTCCTACTAGCTTATACATCGTAGGCTCCATTAATAATAACCCTTGTGATGATGTATACGATGTTGTTAATGCACCAGCTTTCAAAAGTCCGTGCATTGCACCTGCTACTGCACCTTCTGATTGCATCGTTATTGTTTGTACAGGCTGACCAAATATATTTAATCTCCCTGATTGACTCCATTCTTCTACTTTTTCCGGCATGGTTGATGAAGGCGTAATTGGATATACCACTGCTGCTTCTGTAAAAGCATAAGAGATATAAGCAACCGCTTCATTCCCATCCACAACTTTTCTCACGGTTAAAGACCCCTTTCCTGCGCACTCCTTACTTTTCATTGTAATTCATCTTTAAGCATCCGAAATAATACAATCCAATATGGAAAATGGTAAGAAATGCACCTGGGTTTTTGAATATTGCTTGTTGTCTATTGATGAAGCTGGAGGCTTAGGAGGTTATGATGGCATATTAAGATTATTTTTTGCTTTTGAGCGGAAGTTTTTGGCTTTATCAGCCAAAGCGGGGAACTTATCAGCCTATCTTTTGTTTTTTCAGCCAATCTAGCGTACTTATCAGCCAAACTTTCTTTTTTTCAGCCAATCTAGCGTACTTATCAGCCAAACTTTCTTTTTTTCAGCCAATCTAGCGTACTTATCAGCCAAACTTTCTTTTTTTCAGCCAATCTAGCGTACTTATCAGCCAAACTTTCTTTTT
>Ga0209463_1000655_pt1 | contig 24363 bp, 20 predicted proteins | sample AgamicMgSfrz_FD_187169 | JGI IMG/M metagenome (GOLD analysis project Ga0209463, IMG submission 187169) | Agave microbial communities from Guanajuato, Mexico - Mg.Sf.rz (SPAdes) (version 2) | ecosystem: Host-associated > Plants > Phyllosphere > Phylloplane/Leaf | place: Guanajuato, Mexico... | reverse complement strand
TGCACCTTTTACAATCCCTGCAATATCTGTGAATTCAAATGCTGTCGGAACTGTCTTTTTTGGTTTTACAAGTTCTGTTAATTTTTGTAATCGCTCATCAGGTACCTCAACAATTCCTACGTTCGGGTCAATTGTACAGAACGGATAGTTTGCTGATTCTGCTCCTGCTTGTGTGATGGCATTAAATAATGTTGATTTCCCTACGTTTGGAAGACCAACAATTCCTGCTGTTAAAGCCACTTCAACCACTCCTCTTCATTTTGAACAATCTATTGTCTAACACGTCTCATGCCCGTGTTCACTATTACTTCAACCTTTCACAATTATAGAGATTTCTGAAAAAGAATACAACCTTTCTTTCCTAGAGCTTCTCTATGTTTACAACACAATCGTAAAGAGAACTTCCTAATCCATTATCAGAAAGAGCACTAGATGTAAGTACGTTGACGGTTTCTCCCATCGTTCTCCATCTTCCTTCATCAATATTAACTGTTCTAGGATGGGCTTCTTTTAAAATTTTCACTTCTCCCTCTAGCACACCCCGATCATTGTACACACGTATACGATCTCCGTTTTTCAATTCTCTTTCAAGAGCAATATCGGGTGATATATCAATTGTTGCCTTGTCCATTCCTTTTAAGACATGATAGTGCTGAGAGTGATTAGATCTTAAAGGATGAATAGATAAAAGTGTATAAGGATGTCTTGAGCTCTCTTTCCCCTTTTCTTTTTTCACTTCACCAGGTAATGATGCTGAGAGAAGGCCGCTATATCCTGCTTCACTAGCTTTAAGAGACGTAAATTCATACTTTCCGCTTGGTGTCTTAAAACGCCGATCTTCCCAAGGCACAGCTTTAATTGGTAACAATATGTGATGCTTTTCTTTTAGTTTTTCAAGGGTTATGCCCTTTTCAGTCAAAGAAGAAAGACCCATTTCTAAAAATTCATCAACCGTATAATTAAAGAGATCGAAAAACCCTAACCGTTTCGAAAGTTCTGTCCAAATCCACAAATCGGACTTTGCTTGTCCTGGAGGCTCTACTGCTTTTTCACTATAGTTCATATATCCATGATACATAGAAGAAAAATAGATATCTGTTTCTTCAAAAACCGTTGTAACAGGCAGTATATAATCAGCAAGAAGCGCTGTATCTGTCATAAATTGTTCAAATACAATCATGGTTTCTACATTAGAGAAAGCTTTATGAACGCTATTTGTGTCCGGAACTTGAGTAAGCGGATTTCCACAAGTAACAATTACCGTTTTGATTGGAGGTTCATCTGCCTCCATCATTTCCTTTGCTTGCGTCATCATGGAAAACTTACGGTTTGTTTCTTTTAAATCTTGTCTTGAAAGCTCTTTTATATTGAAACTCTCTCCAACTTGCGTATTACCGAAATGGGAACCTCCGCCGTTGATTCCTACGTTCCCACTTAGAGCAACAAGAGCATCAATGAGACGAATCGTATTTCCTCCATTTTGATAACGTTGCATACCGAGTCCAAGATAAGTTGAAGTTGGACCACTTTCATAAAGAGAGGCAAGCAAAGAAATAATGTCTCTTGAAACTTCTGTTTTATCTAAAATCTCTTCCATTGTCAGAGAATCTAAAAGCTTACAAAGATCAGGAAATCCATGCGTATATTTTTCTACAAACTCTTTATCATACACATCTTTTTCAAGGAGCTCTTTCATAATTGCAATTGCCAGTAATCCATCCATACCAGGCTTTACTGACACATAGTGATGAGCAAGTTTTGCTGTTGCATTATGAATAGGATCAATAACCGTAATTGTTGCTCCTTTTTTCTTTGCTTCTTGTAAATAACTAAAAAGATGCATATTTGTACGAGCTACGTTGCGTCCCCAAATCACAATATTTTTACTGTGTAAAATATCTTCCGGAGCATGACTGTGTGAAGCACCGAAGTCCCATACTTGTGCTTCAATACCACTCCCCCAGCAAATACTTCCGTAAAGCTCTGTAACCCCTCCAAATGCATTAAAAAAACGTTTGTCCAAATTTTTCAAAAGACCATTATTAGCATAGTCATGACTATGTAAAACAGCCTCTGAACCGTATCTTTCCTTTACATTTATTAAATTTTGGCTAATCTCTTCTAACGCTTTTTCCCATGAAATTTCCTCAAATGCACCGTTGATTTTTTTCAAAGGAACTGTAAGGCGCTTAGCTGAGTTTGTTCTCGTTTCTAATGCTCTTCCTCGTCCGCAAATTTTCCCTTTTGTAATCGGGTGAGTAGGGTCTCCGTCGACTTTTCTCACCTTTCCATCTTCAACTTCGATATGAAAGCCACAGCTATCCCAACAGTTCAATGGACAAGCTGATTGTCTGATTTCGCCCATGCTACCTCTCCTTCTTATGTCTAATGCTAAAAAAACAACCTCATCGCTTTAAAAAGGCGATGAGGTAAAATTATTCCTCGTGTTTCACAAGGATCTTTTTCAACTTTCGAGAGAATTCTCTTCTCGGAATCATGACACTATGTGAACATCCTTCACATTTAATTCGGATATCCATCCCCATGCGGATAATTTTCCAGCGATTTTCACCACAAGGATGTGGTTTTTTCATTTCGACAATATCATAGAGATCAAATTCTTTATCCACTACTATTCGCTCCTCTTTCTATTTTTTAAAGGGGCTTTGTGCTATTTGATGGATTGTACATCATCATTTGAGCAAATGGAACTTGAATGCCATTTGCATCTAGAACACCTTTAATGTCTTTGCGCATTTTTCTAGCAATTGGAACATGTTTCATTGGTTTCACTTCACAAGCAACCCTAATCATTACTTCTGTTGGTCCCAAACTTTGAACTCCTAAAAGTTCAGGTTCTTTTACCATATCTTCGTAACGAGCAGGAAGCTGTGGTAAAAGTTCTAGAATCACTTTCTCTGCTTTTTCGATATCTTCTTTATATGAAATATTCACATCAACTACAGCCATGCTATTATGGATAGAAAAGTTTGTCACATCTGTAATGTTTCCATTTGGAAAAATGTGAAGCTCTCCTGTCCAGCTTTTAATTTTTGTTGTCCGAATTCCAATTTCTTCAACAGTTCCTTCAAAGTTTGTAATTCGTACATAGTCTCCAACTGAGAACTGATCCTCAAATATAATAAAGAAACCTGTAATAATATCACGTACTAAGTTTTGGGCTCCAAATCCAATAGCAAGTCCAACAACTCCTGCTCCTGCAAGAAGAGCTCGGACTTCTAAGGAAAGCGTCTCTAGAATCATAACAATTGCAACAAAGTACGTAAAATAAGTTAGCGTATTTTGGAGCAGACGACTAATGGTAGCTTCACGTCTTTCCGAAATTCGCAGTGGACTCTTCATCCTGACTTCAAAAGATTTGTTTAATAGAGCTTTTCCTACTCTAATAAAAAGAAGAGACAGAACGAGAATTAAAATAATTTTTAAACATTTTTCTCCAATTAAGATCCATAGATCTTCATTGGATAAATAAGCGATAAATTTATCTATTGCTTTCTCCGTTGCATTCACTTTTTATTCTTCCTTCCCTTATTCGTTCCGAAAGATAGAAAACTTCCTTTATATTTTAGCAACTTTTCATTCAGATTTGTACCGATTTATGATGGGATATGCTAAAATTCCTGCTAGTAAATAAAGGTTCAGAATCCCATAAATAGGGTAAAGAACAGCAATTAACGTTGAGAACCCTACCATTGTAAACGGAACCATGATAAGTAATAATAACACAGCAAGGATAGGAAGAGGTAATCCGACGGCTTCTTTAATTCGAGCTAAAAACCCAAGAATGCTAGAAACAGCTGTTGTATATATAGCCGATATTAATAGAATGGTCATTATGAATGACATTAAATAAGGAAAACTTTTCATAATCGCAAAAAGTGGAATTTCGTAATGACTCATTTCACTTTCTACAAACAATAAAGCACGGTTATAAATGAAAGAAAGAAATCCAATAATAAGGCCGCTCCCAATGCTTGCAATTTTAATTTCTTCTATACTTTTAATCTTTTTTCCAACAGCTGCTAGCACAGCTACAAGGGAAAGCACATTTAAAGATGTAAAAGTAAAAGCAGAGGGCCAATTCCGCTGAAGTTTTTCAAAGAGAGGCATTACTCCTTGGTCATGCCCAATAAAAATAAGCAGTGTTGCCAATAAACCTAAAATTAAAAGAGGAGTTAAAAGCGTATTTATCGTAATCATACCTTGTACACCTTTAAAAAAGATAATAACAATACATACACAAAATAAAATCATGCCTCCCCAATAGGAAAAACCAAATGCCTCTAGAGATGTACTTCCACCTGCGAGCATAACGACCGTTGTCGTAAAAAGATAGAGCATGATTAAAATATCATAAATAGAGGCCCACCTAGCACCAACTAGTTTCTCTAATAACGGCATAAAATGTTCTGTTTTTTGTTCATAACTCACTTTCATAATTGTATAGCAGCAAAGAGAAAAGATAATAGTGAATAAAACTATAGCTAGCCCGCTTTCCTTTCCAAAGAACTGCCATAGCTCTCGGCCAGAGGCATAGCCAGCACCAATGATTGTCCCCATAATTAAGAAAATCCACTGAAAACCTGATTTCCACATTCCCTTTCCCCCATTTCTTTCCCTTCATACGTATAGAAAGCTTGTTTTATTCGTATACTGTTACTACTATGTGTAAGGAGTGGACCCTATGAATCTAAAGCATTCTTTATTTGATAAATCAAAATCTCTATTCCGTGTTGCTCATGATGAAAGCTTAGCAAGTGAGAAACTTGCTGAACGGTTACTCACAGAGCTTGCTCCACTTTCACCTCACCGTTCAATTGTCTTTGTTTGTATTGGAACAGATCGTTCTACAGGCGACTCATTGGGTCCATTAATCGGTACTAAACTTCAAGAACAGCCTTTCTCCCCTTTTCATGTATATGGCACATTAGCCAAGCCTATTCATGCCCTTAACCTTGATGAAATGCTAGAACATATTCAAAAGCTTCACGTGAAACCTTTTATTATTGGAATTGATGCTTGCCTAGGGAGAAGTAAAAATATTGGAACTGTAACTTTAGGGATTGGTCCTGTCAAACCAGGAGCAGGAGTGAATAAAAACCTCTCACCTGTTGGGGACATTCATATTGCAGGAATTGTAAACGTAAGTGGTTTGATGGAGTTCTTTGTTCTTCAGAATACAAGGCTTCACCTTGTAATGAGCATGGCTGATATGATTACAGAAGGGATAACACTTGCAGGAAAAGAAATGCAACGTATTCGCAAACCAACATTACTCAAAGTTCCCCCAACATTGAAGGAAACGTAAAGAACCGCTACACATCAACATGTGTAGCGGTTCTTTATTTCATTTGAAGCAAGTCTAAAAGACGGTTTAAATCATCAGGGGAGAAAAACTCAATCTCAATTTTCCCTTTTTTCTTATGTTGTGTAATATGAACAGATGTTCCAAATCGCTCTCTCAAGCGAGTTTCACTTTCTTTTAAGAAAATATCTTTCTTTGGCTTCTGTTTATCTTCCTTCTGACTTTCTTCTTTATTTAATTTTGTAATATATTGTTCAAGATAGCGAACGTTCCACTTCTCTTCTACCACTTTTTGAGCTAGCTTTACGAGAAGGGACTTGTCCTTTACTCCCAATAAAGCACGTCCATGTCCCATAGAAAGCTTTCCTTCTGTTAAATACCCTTGTACTTCTTGAGGCAAATTTAATAGTCTTAAATGGTTAGAAATATGCGGTCTGCTCTTACCTAAACGAGAAGCAAGCTGTTCTTGGGTCATTTCAAGCTGATTGATTAAAGTTTGGTAAGCAATACCTTCTTCAATTGGAGTTAAATCTTCACGTTGAAGATTTTCTAAGAGAGCAAGCTCCATCATTTGCTTCTCTGTTAACTCCCGAACAATAACAGGAACAACTTCAAGTCCTGCTTCTGTTGCTGCCCTGTATCTTCTTTCCCCAACTACAATCTCATATCCTTTAATACTTTTCCGTGCTACAATCGGCTGAAGAATCCCATGCTGTTCAATTGATTCTTTTAATTCCTGAATCGCTTCTTCATGAAAGATTTTCCGAGGCTGATATGGATTTGGTCGAAGTTCACGTAACGGAATCTCTTGTACTGTTTCATCCGTTTTTTCGTCATAAGTAGAAAAAAGAGCGTTAATTCCTTTCCCCAATCCTTTTCCCATTGTAAATCACTTCCTTTGCAAGCTCCATATAAACTTCTGCTCCGCGAGATTTATGGTCATATAAAATAATAGGTGCACCATGACTAGGCGCTTCGCTTAAGCGAACATTTCTCGGAATAATCGTTTGATACACTTTATCTCTAAAGTACTTTTTAACTTCCTCTGTAACTTGCAGCCCTAAATTTGTACGCGCATCAAGCATTGTAAGTAGAACACCTTCAATTTTAAGAGCTTTATTCAGGTGTTTTTGTACAAGGCGCACTGTGTTCAATAACTGACTAAGACCTTCTAAAGCATAGTACTCACATTGGACAGGAATCAAAACAGAATCCGCGGCTGTTAATGCATTTATTGTTAACAACCCTAAAGAAGGCGGACAGTCAATCACAATATAATCATAGTGTTCTTTTACTGTATCAAGTGCTCGTTTTAGACGAACTTCCCTAGAAATAGTTGAAACAAGCTCAATTTCTGCACCTGCTAACTGAATTGTAGCAGGCAAGATGTGAAGATTTTCTACACCTGTTGGATAAACCACTTGTCTTGGTTCAACATCTTCTGTAAGTACATCATAAATGCACTGTTCTACATCTCCTTTTTCAATACCAACCCCACTTGTAGCATTTCCCTGCGGATCACTGTCTACGAGTAAAACTTGATGGTTTTGGGCCGCAAGACATGCCCCAAGATTAACAGCCGTAGTTGTTTTACCAACTCCACCCTTTTGGTTAGCAACCGCGATGATTTTCCCCATGCTGTCACCTACCCTTTATTTAACATTGGAATAATGAAACTCTTATTGATAGTTTATCACGAATTTTCTAAAATCTCTTTCGGAAAGGGAAAAACCTCATCAAAACTAGGGACGATGAGGACAACGTTTGCTATGCATCAAGTCTATAAGAAACGACTACTTTCTATTTTTTCGGAATTCGAATTGTAAATTGATAATAGTCATCAAACTCTTCTTCTTCAGAATTTAACGTAATGCCGCTATCTTGTACCATTGTTAGTGATTGACGAATTGTGTTCATCGCAATTCGAGTATCTTTGCTAAAAGCTTTTCGCTTTGGTTTTGCTTTTCGTTTTGTTCCGTCTAATAACTGCACAATTCGATCTTCTGTTTGCTTCACATTTAGGTTCTTCTCAATGATCTCATGCAGTAGTTCAACTTGCTTCTGCGGAATTTTCAAGGAAATTAAAGCTCTTGCATGACGTTCTGTAATTAGCTTTTGGCGGATGCTATCCTGAACCTCTTCAGGAAGTTTTAGAAGTCTAAGCTTGTTAGCAATTGTGGATTGACCTTTACCTAACCTTTGAGCTAATGCTTCTTGTGTCAAATTGTGAAGCTCTATCAACTTTGCATATGCTACCGCTTCTTCAATTGGAGTAAGTTCCTCACGCTGAAGGTTCTCAATAAGGGCAACAGAAGCTGTTTCTGTATCATTGAACTGCTTTACAATAGCTGGAATGGTCAACCATCCTAGAGATTGCACAGCTCTCCATCTTCTTTCCCCGGCAATAATCTCGAAGTGCCCCTCTGTCATTTTCCGAACAATAATCGGCTGGATAATACCGTGAGTGCGGATTGTTTGAGCAAGCTCTTCTATCTTATTTTCTTGGAAAATAGTACGTGGCTGATAACGGTTTGGGCTAATTTGACTAACAGGCAACTCCTTAACTTCATCACGTATTTCCTTTTCCTCAATATCAATCTCATGCTCTTCTGGCTTGTCTTTCAAATTAAAAAAGCGAGAAAAAGCAGATTTCATTGTCCAACACCACCTTAAGGAAAATCCCTCTTACATAATTCGATATACGGTCTAAATTTCCTTCTTGATTCGTAGCTTAAAATTTTTCAATACGTTTCATATGAAACATTATTCAATTGGTGTTTTGATTGGAACGCCTGGCTTGCGTGGATATTTTTTAGGTGTAGCTTTTACTTTATCAATTGTCACAATGTAGCGTTCACTTTCTTCAAACGGAAGTGTGAAATGATGGATTTCACGAAGTTTACCACCTAGAACTTCAAGTGATTTTTCACCATTTTGGAGCTCTTCTTGAGCACTAGCACCTTTCATTGCAATAAATGTGCCATTTTTCTTAACAAGTGGAAGACAAAATTCGTTCAAAACTGAAATACGCGCGACAGCTCTTGCTGTTACAGCGTCAAATTTCTCACGAAACTGCTCTTTTTTCCCAAAAATCTCAGCTCTATCGTGATAAAGAGATACATTGTCCAACCCTAACTGAGAAACAAGATGATCTAAAAAACCAATTCGCTTTTTTAAGGAATCAACAATGCTAACATGAAGATGAGGGAAACAAATTTTAAGAGGAATACTTGGAAAACCTGCTCCTGCGCCTACATCGCAAAGTGTATGTAGAGATTTAAAATCAACAAAAAAAGAGGCTGAAATAGAATCAAAAAAATGTTTCTCATATACGGCTTCTTTCTCTGTAATGCCTGTTAAATTCATTTTTTCATTCCATTCAACAAGAATGTGGAAGTATTGTTCAAACTGATGAAGTTGATGAGACGAAAGAGAAATCCCTTTCGCCTCCAGCAACTGTTGAAATTGGGTAGAATTCATTAGGTAAATTCCTTTCAACTTAATTTATAAATTTAATTAGATTCATTTGAGACTTTTGCAATACGTCCTTGTTCAATATAAACAAGTAAAATTGAAATGTCTGCTGGGTTAACCCCTGAAATACGAGAAGCTTGAGCAACCGTAAGTGGGCGAACTTGTTTTAGTTTTTGACGAGCTTCTGTTGCTAAGCCTGTAATTGCCTCATAATCAATGCCATCTGGAATTTTTTTATTCTCAAGTTTTTTCAGACGTTCTACTTGTTGCAATGACTTTTGAATGTAGCCTTCGTATTTTGTCTGAATTTCAACTTGTTCTTCAACATCAAAATCAAGTTCCTTATCAGCTGGAACAAGTTTTTTAACCGCACTATATGTCATTTCAGGACGCTTTAATAAGTCTGAAGCACGAACAGCATCTTTTAGCTCTGTTCCACCTGCTTCTCGAATCACTTCTTGAACTTCGTCCGTTGCTTTAATAATTGTGTTATATAAACGTTTCTTTTCTTCTTCAATCTCTGCTTTTTTAGTATTAAATTTCTCATAGCGTTCTTCAGAGATCAATCCAAGTTTATGACCAATATCTGTTAGACGAAGGTCTGCATTATCATGACGAAGAAGAAGGCGATACTCAGCACGAGATGTTAACAAACGATAAGGTTCATTTGTTCCTTTTGTAACAAGGTCATCGATTAAAACACCGATGTACGCATCTGAACGACTAAGAATTAACTCCTCTCGCTCTAATGCACGAAGACCTGCATTAATCCCTGCCATAATTCCTTGTCCTGCAGCTTCTTCATATCCAGATGTTCCATTAATCTGACCTGCTGTATAAAGGTTTTTCACACGTTTTGTTTCAAGTGTTGGCCAAAGTTGTGTTGGTACAATTGCATCGTATTCGATAGCATAACCTGGACGCATCATTTCCACATTTTCAAGACCTGGGATTGTTGATAACATTTCGCGTTGAACATGTTCAGGTAGACTTGTGGATAACCCTTGAACATATACTTCTTGTGTGTTACGACCTTCTGGCTCAAGGAAAATTTGATGACGAGGTTTATCATTAAAACGAACCACTTTATCTTCAATTGATGGACAGTAACGAGGTCCTGTTCCCTTAATCATGCCAGAATACATTGGTGAAAGATGTAGGTTTTCATCAATAATTTGGTGTGTACGCTCACTTGTATATGTTAACCAGCATGGAAGCTGATCTGTAATATATTGCGTTGTTTCGTAAGAGAAAGCTCGTGGTGATTCATCACCAGGCTGAATCTCTGTTTTGCTGTAATCAATGGACTGACTCTTTACGCGAGGTGGTGTTCCTGTTTTAAAACGAACAAGATCAAATCCAAGTTCCTCTAAATGCTCAGACAAATGAATAGAAGGCTGCTGATTATTTGGCCCACTTGAGTATTGAAGCTGTCCAAGAATAATTTTCCCACGCAAGAATGTTCCTGTTGTAATGACAACCGTCTTCGATCTGTAGATGGCTCCAGTGTTTGTAATAACACCTTTACATTCTCCATCTTCCACAAGAAGTTTTTCAACCATTCCTTGCATAAGCGTAAGGTTTGGTTCTTCTTCTAATGTTTTTTTCATTTCATGTTGATAAGAGAATTTATCAGCTTGTGCACGTAGCGCTCGAACAGCAGGACCTTTGCCTGTGTTCAGCATACGCATTTGAATATATGTTTTATCAATGTTGCGGCCCATCTCTCCACCAAGCGCATCAATCTCGCGAACAACGATTCCTTTAGCAGGACCGCCTACAGATGGGTTACAAGGCATGAAAGCAACCATATCTAAGTTCAGAGTGAGCACAAGTGTTTTAGCCCCAAGGCGAGCAGAAGCTAATCCAGCTTCACAGCCAGCATGACCTGCCCCAATGACAACAACATCATAATTTCCTGCTTCATATTGTTGCATATCTTGCGTATTCCTCCTTATTTTCCTAAACAAAATTGAGAGAATAGCTGGTCAATTAAACTTTCGTGAACAGCATCTCCGATAATTTCACCTAAAAGCTCCCACGTACGTGTTAAATCAATTTGGACAATGTCAATTGGAACACCGCTCTCAATTCCCATAATTGCTTCATCAATCGAATTTTTCGCCTGATTTAAAAGCGCTACGTGACGCGTATTTGATACATATGTTAAATCCTGTCCTTCAACTCCGCTTTCAAAGAAAAGAGAAGAGATAGCTTCTTCTAGCTCATCAATCCCTTGCTCTTGAAGAAGAGAAGTTGAAATGACTGGTTTTCCATCTGCAAGAGTTTTCACACGTTCTAAATCAATTTTTTGTTCTAGATCTGTTTTATTAATAATAACAATATAGTCCATACCGCTCACAGCTTCAAAAAGATGCTCATCTTCTTGTGTAAGGTCATCATGGTAGTTAAGGACAAGCAAAATTAAATCTGCTTTTTTTAAATACTCACGAGAACGTTCTACACCAATTCGCTCAACGATGTCTTCTGTTTCGCGAATTCCTGCTGTATCGACAAGGCGAAGCGGTACTCCTCTTACATTTACATACTCTTCAATTACATCTCGAGTTGTTCCTGGTACATCTGTTACAATAGCTTTTGTATCATGTACAAGGCTATTTAAAAGGGATGATTTACCGACGTTTGGACGTCCTACAATAACAGTCCCAAGACCTTCGCGCAAAATTTTCCCTTGTTGAGAAGTTCTCAACAGTTTTTCGATCTCACTTTTCACACCTGTTGCTTTCTCAATTAACACATTATGGGTCATTTCTTCTACATCATCGTACTCAGGATAATCAATGTTCACTTCAACATGTGCAAGTGTTTCAAGGATTTCTTGACGAAGATGACGAACAAGCTTCGAAAGTCGCCCTTCAACTTGACCTAACGCCACATTCATGGCACGATCTGTTTTAGCACGAATTAAATCCATAACGCCTTCTGCTTGAGAAAGGTCAATACGACCATTTAGGAAAGCACGTTTCGTAAACTCACCAGGCTCTGCTAAACGAGCTCCTTGTGAGAGAACGAGTTGCAGCACTCGATTTACGGAAACAATACCACCGTGGCAGTTGATTTCGATAAGATCTTCTCTTGTAAAGGTTTTAGGTCCTTTCATAACAGACACCATTACTTCTTCAACAATTTCATCTGTAGCTGGATCTTTAATATGGCCATAGTTAATCGTATGTGATGGAACATTACTTAGACGTTTACCATTTGGACTTTGAAAAACTTTATCCCCAATAGAAATTGCCTCTTGGCCGCTCAATCTTACAATAGCAATAGCTCCTTCTCCCATTGGAGTTGAAATGGCTGCGATTGTATCAAGTTCAAGCATATTTTTCACCTCTTTTCGATGTTCTATCTATAAAAAACAATGATTTTGTGTAAAATAAAGCTCTAATATATTAGAGTAACATAAATCTATAATAGACAAAATTGTCTTTTGTTGAAAGTTATACACATTGTTTTGTAAAAAACATTTCTATTCTACATTATTAACATGTGGATAACAATTCTTTCACAATATCTTTTTTAAAAAAAGAAGCTTGAGGACTCCCTCAAGCTTTTTTTGATTATTCTGTTGTTTTTAGAAGAGTTGCTGTTCTCTTTTCAATATGATCTTTAACAAAGAAGCTTTGAGCAATCATAAAAATGTTGCCAATACTCCAATAAAGAGAAAGAGCAGCAGGAAAATTCAAAGCAAAAATAACAATCATAACAGGCATAACCCAAAGCATCATAGCCATCTGTGGATTATCATTCTCAGCTCCTGCCATAATCAGTTTTTGGCCCATATAAGTAGTAATGCCTGCAATGATAGGCAGAAAATAGTATGGATCAGGGCTACCTAAGTTCATCCAAAGAAAATTATTTTCGGAAATTTCCTTTGTTCTCGTAATAGCATGAAAAAAAGCAACGAGAATAGGCATTTGAATTAAAATTGGTAAACAACCAGATAGTGGATTCACATTATAATGGCTAAAAAGTTCCATCATCTTTTCTTGGAGCTGTTGCTGTGAATGAGCATCTTTATCTGGATACTGCTCTTTCAACTTCTCAATCTCAGGCTGAAGAGCTCCCATTGCTTTTGTATTTCTTATCTGTTTCACCATCAATGGGAAAATAAGAACCCTAATCATAACAGTAACGATAATAATTGCTATGCCAAAGTTATTCCCAAAGAGTTGAGCAAGGTAGATGATCGTTTGTGAAATGGGGTAAACAACATACTCGTTCCACAGTCCTTCACTCTCTCTTGTAATAGGCTCCTGAACCTCAGTACAGCCGCTTAGAAAAAAGAGAGCAACAAGGCATAAAGCGAGAACTCTACTTCTCACCGTTTTCCCTCCTTCTCTCCCCGCCCAACTCTTTGATGTAAATCTATTGAATAAGCTTTGCTCGTTTTAAAACATGGAAAAGACTTTTTTGAATTTCGCTGTGTGACATCTCAGCGGTTGGAAAGCGGGCAATAATAATATAATCCTTGTCTTGTGGCAGCTGATCTTTTACTTCTTGCAGCGCCTCACGAATTAAACGCTTAATTCGATTTCGTGTTACAGCATTCCCTAACTTCTTACCGACAGAAAGTCCTACGCGAAAATTTTGTTGATCACGCTTATCGAGCGTATAAACAACAAATTGTCGATTTGCCGTTGACTTTCCTCTCTTAAATATCTTCTGAAAATCTTCATTTCGTTTTACACGATAACGTTTCTCCATCTCTAACAGCTCCTGGACTTCTTCATTCAACAGTATAGCCAACTTTAAGAAGCCTCTTACATATATTTTTTAAAAGCATCTTTTCATTTCAAAATTATAAAATATTTACTCGTTTATCCGAGAAAATTTGTAATCAAAATAAGAAAAAAAAAGACCACTGACAGTTCAGTGGTCTAAGCAGATAATACTTTTCTTCCTTTACGACGACGACGAGCTAAAATGTGACGTCCGTTTTTAGAGCTCATACGGTTACGGAAACCATGAACTTTACTACGCTTACGTTTATTGGGTTGAAACGTTCTTTTCATTATATTACACCTCCCTGAGGAATATCTTAAAAAGACAGTCTTACTAATTATAGAGAATACCCCTCGATTCTGTCAACTTCAAATCATGAAATGACTAAAACCATAATAAACCAAGAGCAATAAAAAAGGCTAATTTTCTTTATGCATTTATAGGTCTTTTTTGCTCTGTGGATAAAGTTACTCCTCTTTTTGACGACCATTCACCATTTATCGACATATATTACACATAATCTAGTACTGTGGAAAAGTTTACTCCACAACCTGTAGTCATTGTGGATAAGTTTCTGAAATTCATTGCAACTATTGTTTTTCTTTGATATGATATTTTTGTTTTCACTTTAACAGATCATCATTATTTCTAACTTTATCCACAAATTGTGGATAAAGTGTGGACATTTTTACCACAGGGTGTATATAAACTTGTCCACAGGCTGTTAATTTTGTCGAATACTCTAGTTTCTTCTATATTATATACTTATTCACAATTGGTTGTTTGCATAAATATGTATTCTGATTTATATCGTCAATTTGTTTAAAAATCTAAGTTGTACAATAGTTGTACAACCCTTTAGTTTTCAAAAAAGGAGGGGTATTGTTGGAAAATATTCATGATTTATGGGATAAGGCACTAGTAGAAATTCAAAAAAAATTGAGCAAGCCTAGCTTTGAAACTTGGCTAAAATCTACAAAAGCACATTCACTTCAAGGAAGTTCACTAACAATTACAGCACCAAATGATTTTGCCCGTGATTGGCTTGAGGCTCATTATGGAAACTTAATTTCAGAAACGCTGTACTCACTTACTGGGGAAGAGCTTGAAATTAAATTTATTATCCCTCAACACCAATCTTCAAATGAGCTTGACGTTGTCCAGCCTAAAGAAAAAAAGAAAAAAGTAGATGATGTAGCAGAGTTTTCTCCAAGCATGCTTAATTCCAAATATACATTTGAAACCTTTGTTATTGGGTCTGGAAACCGTTTTGCCCACGCTGCATCACTAGCAGTTGCCGAGGCCCCAGCAAAGGCCTATAATCCGCTTTTCATTTATGGGGGAGTAGGACTTGGCAAAACTCACCTCATGCATGCTATTGGTCATTATGTATTAGAGCATAACCCATCAGCAAAAGTTGTATACTTATCTTCTGAAAAGTTTACAAATGAGTTCATTAATTCAATCCGAGATAATAAAGCCGTTGAATTTCGTAATAAATATCGCAGTGTTGATGTATTGCTTATAGATGATATTCAATTTCTAGCGGGGAAAGAACAAACTCAAGAAGAATTCTTCCATACTTTTAATACATTGCATGAAGAAAGCAAACAAATCGTTATTTCAAGTGATCGACCACCAAAAGAGATTCCAACACTAGAAGATCGTCTTCGTTCACGTTTTGAATGGGGATTAATTACTGATATTACCCCTCCAGATTTGGAAACAAGGATCGCCATTCTGCGCAAGAAAGCAAAAGCAGACGGATTGGATATTCCAAATGAGGTTATGCTCTATATCGCAAACCAAATTGACTCGAATATTCGTGAATTAGAGGGCGCACTCATAAGAGTTGTTGCATATTCATCTCTTATTAACAAGGACATCAATGCTGACTTAGCAGCTGAAGCCCTAAAAGATATCATCCCAAGCTCAAAACCACGTGTTATTACCATTCATGATATCCAGCGTGTTGTTGGGCAACATTACAATGTAAAGTTAGAAGATTTTAAAGCGAAGAAGCGTACAAAATCAGTTGCTTTTCCGCGTCAAATTGCTATGTATTTATCTCGCGAGTTAACTGATTTCTCTCTACCGAAAATTGGAGAAGAATTCGGAGGGCGAGATCATACAACAGTCATCCATGCACATGAAAAGATTTCAAAATTACTTGATTCTGATGCTCAACTTCAAAAGCAAGTTAAAGAAATTCAAGATATGCTACAAAGGTCATAGTGAATTATGTGAATAACTTAGACTCATTTACACACAGTCTGTCCACATGTGGATAGACTTTATTTTCTGGGTTTCTGAGAGTTATCCACATTTTCACAGCCCCTACTATTACTACTGCTATTTTTTATTAAAAAATAATAAATAAAAGAACTCTCCAGATAAAAAAAGGAGGAACAATAGAAAATGAAATTCTCAATTCAAAAAGATTATCTAGTTCAAAGTGTTCAAGATGTGATGAAAGCTATCTCTTCTCGTACGACAATTCCAATTCTTACAGGGATCAAGATTGTTGTTTCTGATGAAGGAGTAACATTGACAGGAAGCGATTCAGATGTTTCAATTGAATCTTTCATTCCAAAAGAAGATGAAGACAAACATATTGTAGAGGTTGAAAAAGAAGGCAGTATTGTTCTACCAGCTCGTTTCTTTAGCGAGATTGTTAAGAAGCTGCCAAAAGAAACAGTAGAAATTGAAGTTCAAAATAACTTTTCCACAGTTATCCGTTCTGGAAAAGCAGAATTTAATTTAAATGGCTTAGATGCAGAAGAATATCCACAACTTCCACAAATTGAAGAAGAAAACATGTTTAGTGTACCTACAGACTTAATTAAAAACATGATTCGACAAACAGTTTTTGCAGTGTCCACGTCAGAAACACGCCCCATCTTGACAGGTGTAAACTGGAAACTTGAAAATGGTGAATTGACATGTATTGCAACAGATAGCCACCGCTTAGCTTTAAGAAAAGCTAAAATTGAAACAACAAATCAAGAAAAATATAGCATTGTAATTCCAGGAAAGAGCTTGAACGAATTTAGCAAGATTCTTGATGATTCAAGTGAGCTTGTTGATATCGTCATTACAGAGAATCAAGTCTTATTCAAAACAAAACATCTGCTGTTCTTCTCTCGTTTATTAGACGGCAATTATCCTGATACATCTCGTCTTATTCCAGATGACAGCAAAACAGATGTTGTATTGAATGTAAAAGAGTTTCTTCAATCTATCGACCGAGCATCATTGTTAGCTCGTGAAGGACGAAACAATGTTGTTAAACTTTCTACAATGCCAGAGGGAATTATTGAGATTTCTTCAAACTCTCCTGAAATCGGAAAAGTAAGTGAAGAAGTGCAAAGTAAATCAGTAGATGGGGAAGACCTGAAAATCTCTTTCAGTGCTAAATATATGCTTGATGCGCTTAAGGCTTTAGAGGGTAGTGAAATTAAAATAAACTTCACAGGGGCTATGCGTCCATTTGTTATTCGCACATTAGATGACGATTCTATGTTACAATTAATTTTACCAGTACGAACATATTAATTCATAAAGAGAACAAAGCTACTAGAAGAGGACTAGTAGCTTTCTTTTCTCTTTTTAAATTTTTTAGTAAAATAAAAAAGATAGATCATTTTGGAAAGTAGGAGATATTGATGGCTCAAGAAGTGCAAATTTCAACAGACTTCATTACTTTAGGGCAGTTTTTGAAGCTTGCAGACGTAATTCAGTCTGGTGGAATGGCTAAATGGTTCCTTAGTGAACATGAGGTTTTTGTAAACGGAGAAAGCGAAGATCGCCGTGGACGAAAATTAAGAACGGGTGATCAAGTGGACATTCCGACAGTTGGTCAATTTGTTGTTTCATAAAAGTTGGTGAAATCTTGCATATCAATGAACTACAGCTGAAAAATTATCGTAACTATGAGAAAGCTACTATTTCGTTTGAGAACAAAGTGAACGTCATTTTAGGCGAGAATGCACAAGGGAAAACAAACGTGATGGAAGCTATTTATGTGCTTTCTATGGCAAAATCTCATCGTACTTCAAAGGATAAAGAACTTATTAAGTGGGACTGTGATTTTGCTAAGATACAAGGAGAGCTTACTCGAAATTCAGGACCTTTATCTCTTGAACTTATCGTATCTACGAAAGGGAAAAAGGCTAAGTACAACGGACTTGAGCAGAAACGACTCAGTCAATATATTGGAGCAATGAACACTGTGATGTTTGCTCCAGAAGACCTTAATCTTGTAAAGGGAAATCCACAAGTAAGACGTCGATTTCTTGATATGGAAATCGGACAAGTTTCTCCTGTTTACATGCATGACTTAGCCAGATATCAAAAAATTCTCCATCAACGTAATCAATATTTAAAACAGCTCCAAACGAGAAAAGTAACTGATCAATCTTTATTAGATGTTTATACAACTCAGCTTTCAGAAGTCGCTGCATCTGTTTTAAAGAAGCGATATGAGTTTCTACAGCTTCTTCAAGATTGGGCAGAGCCTATTCATCATGGGATAAGCAGAGGGCTTGAAACGCTGAAAATTCAATATAAAAGCTCTGTTGATGTATCAGTTGAACAAGATTTGTCGAAAATGATACAAGCATACTATGAAAAGTTTGATAAAATAAAGATGAGAGAAATCGACAGAGGTATCACATTAGCAGGTCCACATCGCGATGATTTAATTTTCTACGTAAATGATAAAGATGTGCAAACTTTCGGTTCTCAAGGACAGCAGCGTACAACAGCACTCTCTATAAAACTTGCTGAGATTGAGCTTATTCATGGAGAGATTGGAGAGTATCCGATTCTACTTCTTGATGATGTATTATCTGAATTAGATGATTATCGTCAATCACATTTGCTCAATACGATTCAAGGAAAAGTTCAGACCTTTGTGACAACAACAAATATTGACGGGATTCATCACGAAACGTTACAAAAAGCAACCACCTTTCATGTGAAAGCTGGGGAGATTGAGAAAGTTTGACAGTCTGTTAATGGGAACAAAAGAGTCATATTCAAGATCAATTTAACCTAGCTCAGGGGAGGGAAAAGGATTGTCCTCTTTATGAGAGGATGAAAGTGATTTGGCCCAATAAAAAGTGTAGGTGATATAGTTGACAATGGAACAAAAAGAAGTACAAAACCAATCATATGAAGCTGATCAAATTCAGGTATTAGAAGGTTTAGAAGCAGTCCGGAAAAGACCTGGTATGTACATTGGCTCTACAAGTGGAAAAGGTCTTCACCACCTTGTGTGGGAAGTTGTTGATAATAGTATTGATGAGGCATTAGCAGGTTTTTGTGACGAAATTATTGTCACAATTGAGAAAGATAATAGTATCACTGTACAAGATAATGGACGTGGAATTCCTGTTGGTGTTCACGAAAAAACAGGTCGTCCTGCTTTAGAAGTTATCATGACTGTTTTACACGCAGGAGGTAAATTCGGCGGTGGCGGTTATAAAGTATCAGGTGGACTTCATGGAGTAGGGGCTTCAGTTGTAAACGCACTTTCTACTTTCCTAGAAGTGCATGTTCATCGTGATGGAGAAATTCATTATCAAAAATATGAACGAGGCATTCCTCAAGAAGATATTAAAGTAGTCGGAAAAACTGACCATACAGGAACAATTACTCACTTTAAACCAGATCCGGAAATATTCCAAGAAACATTGGAGTATGACTATGATACACTTGCTAACCGTCTTCGCGAGTTAGCGTTTTTAAATCGTGGAATCAAAATCATTATCCGTGACAAACGTGAAGAAGAGAAAGAGAATGTTTATTACTACGAGGGCGGAATTAAGTCTTATGTAGAACATTTAAACCGTTCACGTGAAGTCCTTCATGAAGAACCGATTTATGTAGAAGGAGAGAAAGATAATATCTCCATCGAGGTTGCGCTTCAGTATAATGATGGTTTTGCAAGCAATATTTATTCGTTTGCCAATAACATCAATACGTACGAAGGTGGAACACATGAGTCTGGTTTCAAGACAGCTTTAACACGTGTAATCAACGATTATGCCCGTAAAAATCAAATCTTTAAAGACAATGATACTAATTTAACAGGGGAAGACGTGCGTGAAGGTTTAACAGCCATTATTTCTATTAAGCATCCTGACCCACAGTTTGAAGGACAAACGAAAACAAAGCTTGGAAATAGTGAGGCACGTACAATTACAGATTCACTATTTACAGAACGCTTTGAAACTTTCTTGCTTGAAAATCCAAGTGTTGCAAAACGTATTATTGAAAAAGGACTTACAGCTTCAAGAGCACGTATTGCTGCAAAGAAAGCACGGGAAATTACAAGACGTAAAGGTGCTTTGGAAGTATCACATCTACCAGGAAAACTTGCAGATTGTTCTTCAAAAGACCCATCAATTGGCGAGATTTACATTGTTGAGGGTGACTCAGCTGGAGGATCTGCTAAACAAGGGCGCGATCGTCATTTCCAAGCTATTCTACCGCTAAAAGGTAAAATCCTTAACGTGGAGAAAGCACGTCTTGATCGTATTCTTTCGAATGATGAAGTTCGAGCTATTATCACAGCGATTGGTACAGGTATTGGAGAAGACTTTGATATCTCAAAAGCTCGTTATCATAAAATTGTCATTATGACTGATGCAGATGTTGATGGAGCCCACATTAGAACGCTTCTTCTAACATTCTTCTATCGTTATATGAGAAACATCATCGAAAAAGGCTATATATACATTGCACAGCCACCGTTATATAAAGTTTCTCAAAATAAGAAAGTTGAATATGCTTACACAGATCGTGACTTAGAACAAGTTCTTCAAAACTTCTCTGGAACCTCAAAACCTGGTATTCAACGTTACAAAGGTCTAGGGGAAATGAATCCTGAGCAGCTTTGGGAAACAACAATGGACCCTGAATCAAGAACATTGCTTCAAGTTAGCTTGAAAGATGCAATGGAAGCAGATGAAACATTTGAGATCTTGATGGGGGATAAAGTAGAACCAAGAAGAAACTTTATTGAAGAAAATGCAAAATATGTGAAAAATCTAGATATTTAACACCAGTGCAGGGTAAGTTGATGAGTTCTTATCCTGCCTTATATATGGAACAGAGACTTGTTATGGGGTCTCACAAGGAGGTTTACTGTTATGGCAGATACGCCAAGCTCTCGAATTCATGAAATTAACATTAGCCAAGAAATGCGAACTTCATTCCTTGATTATGCAATGAGCGTTATCGTTTCAAGGGCTTTACCAGACGTGAGAGACGGACTTAAGCCTGTGCACCGTCGTATTCTCTATGCAATGAATGACTTGGGAATTACAGCTGATAAAACATATAAGAAATCTGCGCGTATTGTTGGGGAAGTAATCGGTAAGTATCATCCGCATGGTGATTCAGCCGTTTATGATGCAATGGTGCGTATGGCACAGGATTTTAACTATCGTCATATGCTTGTTGACGGCCACGGAAACTTCGGATCAATTGATGGAGACGCAGCAGCAGCTATGCGTTATACAGAAGCTAAGATGTCTAAAATCTCTATGGAACTTCTGCGTGACATTAATAAAGATACAATCGACTATCAAGATAACTATGATGGAGTAGAGAAAGAGCCTGTTGTTTTGCCTTCTCGCTTTCCTAACCTTCTTGTAAATGGTTCGTCAGGGATTGCTGTTGGTATGGCTACAAACATTCCACCACACCATCTTGGAGAAATAATTGACGGGGTATTAGCCGTTAGTGAAAATCCAGAGGTTACAACAATGGAGCTTATGGACATTATTCCTGGTCCTGATTTTCCTACAGGAGCTCATATCATTGGAAGAAGTGGAATTCGCAAAGCTTATGAAACAGGAAAAGGATCTATTACATTAAGAGCAAAAGTTGATGTCGAACAAAAGAGCAATGGAAAAGAATCAATTATTGTAACAGAACTTCCTTACCAAGTGAACAAAGCAAAGCTTATTGAGAAGATTGCTGATTTAGTTCGTGATAAGAGGATTGATGGAATAACAGACTTACGTGACGAATCAGATCGCCGCGGTATGCGTATTGTTATTGAAGTTCGTCGTGATGCGAATGCAAGCGTACTTCTTAACAATCTCTATAAACATACGGCTTTACAAACAAGCTTTGGAATTAACACTCTTGCACTTGTTAATGGTCAGCCTAAAGTACTTAGTCTGAGAGAGTGTTTACAGCATTATCTTGATCACCAAGTAGTAATTATCCGTCGCCGTACAGAGTTTGAATTACGTAAAGCAGAAGCTCGTGCGCATATTTTAGAGGGACTGAAAATTGCACTTGATCATCTTGATGAAGTCATCCAGCTTATCCGTAGTTCTCAAACAGCAGATATAGCTAAAGAGGGATTAATGGAGAACTTCTCTCTTTCTGAAAAGCAAGCTCAAGCGATTCTAGATATGCGTCTTCAACGTTTGACAGGCCTAGAGAGAGAGAAGATTGAAGCTGAGTATCAATCCCTATTAGCTTTAATTGCAGAACTTCGTGCAATTCTAGCAGATGAAGAAAAAGTACTTGAAATCATTCGTGAAGAACTTATAGAAGTGAAAGAGAAATTTAGTAATGACCGCCGAACGGAAATTTTAGATGGTGGAATTGAAAACATCGAAGATGAAGATTTAATTCCAGAGCAGAGCATTGTTATTACACTGACGCATAATGGTTATATTAAACGTCTTCCTGTTTCAACATATAAAAGTCAACGTCGAGGTGGACGAGGCATTCAAGGGATGAATATGAATGAAAATGACTTTGTTGAGCAGCTTTTGACAACTTCTACACATGATACGATTTTATTCTTCACAAATAAAGGAAAAGTATACCGAACAAAAGGGTATGAAATTCCTGAGTATAGTCGAACAGCAAAAGGTCTACCAATCATTAACCTTCTAAAAGTTGAAAAAGGAGAATGGATTAATGCTATTATCCCAGTGAAAGAATTCACAGATACAGATTATCTATTCTTTACAACTAAGGATGGGATTGCTAAGAGAACGCCACTGTCATCCTTTGAGAATATTCGTACTAATGGACTGATTGCAATTAATCTTCGTGAGGAAGATGAATTGATTTCTGTTCGTTTAACAAATGGAGAACAGCATATGGTCATCGGAACGAAGAAAGGATTGCTTATTCGTTTTGATGAGAACGATGTTCGTTCAATGGGAAGAACAGCTACTGGTGTAAAAGGAATCACTCTTGCTAGTGATGATGAAGTAGTAGGGATGGAAATCTCAGAAGATGAAGATGATATTCTTGTAGTCACGAAGAATGGATATGGAAAGAGAACGCCGGTGGAAGACTATCGTATCCAAACGCGTGGTGGTAAAGGACTTAAGACGTGCAACATTACAGAGAAAAATGGTGATGTTGTAGCTTTAAAATCTGTTAATCTTGACGATGATTTAATGCTTATTACTGTTCATGGTGTTCTTATTCGTGTATCTGTTGAGGACATCTCTCAAACAGGCAGAAATACACAAGGAGTGAAACTTATTCGTCTTGGTGATGATGAATATGTTTCAACTGTTGCTCGTGTACAAAGTGAAGATGAAGATCTCGATGAAGAACTTGATGAAGAAGGAGAACATCTTGAAGGTCCTCAAGGTGAAGAAACAGAGGAACAAGAAGATTAAATCTTCTAAATAAAATCCTTGAAAAAAGAGCGCTATATGCGCTCTTTTTTTAGTATAATTTTACTCATTCGTAGAAATGCTGTTTGAGGAGGCAAGAATAGTGAACATCTTAGTTCAAGATTTAAAAGCAGGCTTTGTTGTGAAAGAGGATGTTTGTTCTCAAGATGGACATATTATCATGCCAAAAGGAATGAAGATTACAAAACATAGAATACAAGTTTTGCGAGCTTTTCACATTAATGAGATACAAGTTCAAGAAAGAGCATCATTGTCTAATCAGGAAGAAGAAATAAATGAATTATATGAGAGTATTGAAAAGTATAATGCATTTGTTGATCAATATAAGAAGGCTATAGAGAGATATAAGAAAATATTTCAGGGGTGGCAAGCTGGGATGATGATTGACATGATAGATGTCAGAAAGAGTTTTATTCCCTTTTTTAAAGATTTCTCTACTTCATCTCATATTTTGAATCTCTGTAGATATCAATCAAAAGAAAATGATTTTTATCATCACCCAGTAGCTGTAGGGTTAATCGCAGCTTTTATTGGGCGGAAAAGGAACTTTAAACAAGAGGAATGGGTTGGCGTAGCTTTATCAGGACTTTTAATGGACTGTGGGTTTTCTCGTATGAATGAGCATCTTTTCTTGAAAAGTAATGAGACGTTAAGTGAAACCGAAAAAAGAATGATTAAAGTCCATCCAAGTAAAAGCTATCAAATGGTTCGACACCTACGTCTTTTAACAGAGGGAAGCAAACTTGCTGTCCTTCAACATCATGAGCGTCTTGATGGCTCAGGGTATCCTCTTGGTCTTACCGGAAACCAAGTTCATCCTTATAGCAAAATTGTAGCAGTTGCGGATGCGTTCCATGTTATGATAAGCGATAAAGCACACGGAGAGAAGAAAATACCTTTCACTGTATTAGAAGAAATGCGAAAAAAATCTTTTGGAAAATATGATTTTGAGTATCTCACAATTCTTATGAAAGAAATCTCTTCAACAGCCATTGGGAGAAGGATTCTACTAAATAATAATCAAAAAGGAGAGATCGTGTTTATCAATCAAAATGATCTTTCAAAACCACTTATTAGACTTGATGAAGATGCTTCATTTCTAGATCTGTCAGAGAATAATGGTCTATA
>Ga0209463_1000654_pt1 | contig 24404 bp, 23 predicted proteins | sample AgamicMgSfrz_FD_187169 | JGI IMG/M metagenome (GOLD analysis project Ga0209463, IMG submission 187169) | Agave microbial communities from Guanajuato, Mexico - Mg.Sf.rz (SPAdes) (version 2) | ecosystem: Host-associated > Plants > Phyllosphere > Phylloplane/Leaf | place: Guanajuato, Mexico... | reverse complement strand
ATCTCTGACTTATTCGAAGTAAACATCTATATTTTCTTTTCTTTGGATTGCCGCTAGAGCAGCGAAGAATGCAAAAATAGTGAAACATTCATGAAAAACTGCATCCGTTACAAAGTAAAATAGTGTTGAAATAACTACTCCTCCACCTAAAACAAAGAATGGAGTACGATTCTTTTTAAGTTGAGAGAACTTCATAGTTGCAAGAAATCCCATACTTATGGAGAACACTAAAGAGATAAGAGTTACACTAATGATATCCAAATACCAAGGTGCATCGTTAATCATAGTACCTTTAATCATAATAAATAATGATGGTAGTAATGCGACAATAAACATTGCAATGAATCTTCGTCTCTTCTTAATTTTATTCATTTCTTTTTTACTAATTGTAGCTGCCATTTTGACAACCTCCTTATTTGATTTCAAATATTTTACACTCTATTTCGGAAAAAGGTAGAAAAAAATGAAGAAAGTTGATATATTTAACTAGACTATCTTATGCTCTACTATATGTAAGCTTCTACTCTATTAGAACGGCATAAAATTTAATATTTAATAGTGAATTTATGAAGGGGGAGAAGCGTTGAATTCTGTTCAAAGTGAAAAAAATCTAGTGCAAAGTATTGAAGTATTTATTAGAAGGTCACTCTATATTTTCTTGTGTTTTTACGTCTTAAAATTCTTAGTTTACACCTTTGTTCCAGAGATGTTGACTACACATTTAGGCAGTGTGCCTATGTATATTCCGATACTCGCTGCAATTGCTATACCTCTTACAATTTTAATGAGGAACATAACAAAAAAGACGCTAGACGATACACACAGATTTATGGGTATGGAACAAGAGGACTTTAATATAATAAAACCAGTTATACACCGCATAAGTATTGTTGCCTTTTATTTGCTTATTCAAAGCGGAGTAATAGCAATATTCCTTCCTGCATGGGGAGACGTTTACGTAGGAGGAATTCCACTAGCTTTGGTAGTTATCTTATTTAACTGCTTTATTATTTATATCTTTTATAGTAAGTATATATTTAAGACTTTAAAGTAGGCTTGCCAATTGTAATTGGAAGTCTATTTTTTATTATGGAGAAAAAGTGTAGTTATGTTTCTTTTATATAATACGTTTATCTAATTAGACGAACATTTAGTTAGAAAGGAAGGTACGCATGAATAACAATCCGACACTTGTCTTAAAGGCTCCTCCAGGAGAAAAGTTATGTTTTGATACAAGTATTATTCCTACAGGTCTTTTCTATATGGAAAAAATGGATAAAGAACAATCAGATATAATGAAAGGAAATATACCAGCATCATTCAGATTATTAACTTATTTGTTAGTTAGGAATCAACATATTTTTGAAGTTCAGATGCTTATTGATGAATTAAGCGGAAAGGTCAATAATGGTGAAATAACTAAGTTAATTCCTATGATTTTTGAGTATGACTTAGAAGATATTACAAATAACCTTATCAGTTATTTAGAAGATTTAATAGAAGAGGGTTACATAGATTATCTGTACTTAAGGGGATAAAATAAAAAAGCACTATTTAGTATATTAAATAGTGCGCATGTTTCTATTTTCTTCAACTTAAAATTCAGCAAAGAAATGTTATTATGAAGCAAGAAAACAGTTTGTATCTTTATTAAGACTTAATGCAATAGCATCCATCTTTAAAACAATTTGCTTAATCTTAGAACTATGTTCAAATTTTGATACATCCGCTAAACCATTATAGTTAACATTCCATTCATTCCAAGCATATCTTAGTACACGGGTAGTCAATTCAATATCTACAATCTTATCTCTTGAACGTCTGTCCATTACTACTAATGAATATTTATTTTTGATTTTAGAAATTTGAATGAATGTATCTCCAATTCTATCAAAAAAACAAAAAGTATTATTACTTGCATTAGAAGTTTTGTTTTCAATTTGTTTTTCTTCGATGTATGAGTTGTAACGATATTGTTTTTGAACAAAATTAGCAAGAAACTCTAAAGCATTTGAAAGATGTAAGTAATTTTTTGTATTAGCAATGAATTCTTTGTTAGGTAAACCTTTCCCGCCATTTTTTCCATTGCTTAAGTCGTTTAAAAGAGTTTTCATTTTCATTGAAATCACCATTCCTTAGAATTTTTGACTATAATAATACAGTTACTTTAAAAGTCAATAAACTTTTTAAGAATACAAAAAATCCTATTGCATAGTTGCAATAGGATAAATGAAAGTAATTTCTAATTAAATATCTTTTAAATCGTATGATTCTCCTAAATAACCAACGTCTTCTCCTGCATTCCAAAGCTGTATAGTAGTATACTGCGCTTGCAAAAGCTGACACCACGAGCTATAGTCTTCGGAGAACGAAGGAGTTGAATATGCCATTCTCCAAGATTTTTTACATCTTTGAATCATTTTAAGTGGTAAATTGGCACTTCGGAATCCTCTTATAGTATTTGTTAGGCTATCAAGACAAACAATAGTCATTATGTTATTATCTTCAAGGAATTGTAATGCTCTTTTATCTTCGTATAGTGTTGGGTCAAAAAACATTTCCTGTACTAACTCAGTATCTCCATATTTTATTAATAAAAGAACATATCCTTCTGGACTTTCAATTATTCTCATATTAGCTCTTAATCTAGTCATTACATAAACCTCTTCGGGTGTAATTGCTGTGTAAAATACGGAATGAAGGTATCCTTGGTTTAAATCTAAGGCTTCAAAAAGAACTCCGTCTTGACCAATTAAACTAGCTGAATTACCAAAGTAAGTAAATGTATCTCCAATAGCAAATTCCTTTCTTTCAATTTCAATCATATTTAAGTCTAAGTTATTATTGTTGTCCATATTAAAACTCCTTTTTTTTATAATTCTAACACAAAAGTTTTTTTATGGTAAAAAGTAAGTAATTTACTTAATGCATTAAAAGCGCTTTATAAAAGAAATCTCTGTTTTTGCTTTTTTTAGATTTTGAATTTGTTAAAATACAAAAAACAAATTCAGAATTTCATGTGTTAATAGGGAGAATTACAGATGACTAGACGAAAATCACAAGAAGAATATGTCTCTATTTTAAATGTACAAGGAAAAGGTGAATACCAACTTGTTACGGGGGAAAGTTATGTGAATAACAAGCATAAACTTCAAACTCTTCATGTAGCATGCGGAAGAATTACGGATATTTCACCTAGAAACTTTATAGCCGGACAAAGGTGTTTTAGTTGTAGTAAAGAAGAACGTTTACTAGAAAAAAGAAAAGAAGTATATGACGAATTTGCTTCTTTTATAAGTAAAAGCAATACTGAGGAGTATGAGCTGCTACCTTTCTCTAAAGTAGAAGAGCTACAAAAATCAAAAGTTCTATTTAAAATTAAGCATTTAACCTGTGAACGAGTATATAATGTTAGATTTTACGATTTTAAAAGGGGTTCTAGATGCTTAAAATGTAGAACATACAGTTCTATTACAAAAACGCACCAGGAGTTTCTTGAGGAATTTAAGCAAGCATCCAATAACGAGTACGAACTCCTTGAAGGTGAAAAATATATTAACAATAGACACAAGCTTAAAGTAATACATAAAGAATGCGAACATATGTATTCAATTATCCCTAATAACTTTATAAGAGGAAGTTCTCGATGTCCTTTATGTAAAAAGGCGGAAAATAATAGATACTTATCCAATTTAACTAAGTTCCAGACAAAGCTTAAAGAGCTTGTAGGTGAAGAATACAAAATTATAGAGGCGGAAGGATATCAAAATAACAAAAGCAAAGTCTCAATATTACATACAAAGTGTGGTCACATTTACAAAATAATAGCTTCCTCTTTTCTTTCAGGTAACCGCTGTGCAAAGTGCACTAAGAAAAAAAGTAACCAAAGGTCTTTTTATAGAAAGACACATCAGCAATTTGCTAATGAAGTTAAAGAGGTAACAAATAATGAGTATTTGTTATGTAACGATATTCCCTATAAGAATAGTCAAACACATGTAAAATTGATTCATACACTATGCCAGCATAAGTACTCAGTTTCACCAGGAAACTTTTTAAGCGGTAAGCGTTGCCCACATTGTAGTTCAAAAAGAAAGAGAAATCCTGTCAAAAAGACACATGAAGAATACATAAATGAAGTCTACAATATGGTTCAGAATGAATACACAGTGGTAAGTAAATATGTTAAATCCACTGTTAAAGTTGATATAGAGCACAAGAAGTGCGGTCATGTTTGGAGTATTGCACCTAGCTCATTTCTCTCAGGAACCAGATGCCCAAAATGTGCTCTCAGAAAAACAAAAAAGAAGAAAACTAAAAGTACAGATTCGTTTATAAAAGAAGTATATAATCTTGTTCAAGACGAATATAAAATTCTAGAAGGCGAAGAGTATGTGAATAACTCAGTGCCTATAGGCATGATTCACACTGTATGTGGACATGTTTACAGAGTAAGACCAGGTAATTTTCTTTGCGGAAGACGTTGCCCGAAATGCGCTAAAGCCAACATAGGTGTTGCACAAAGAAAGAGCATTGAGACCTTTTCAAAACAAGTAAAAGAACTCGGTAATGGTGAATACTGCTTAACAAGAAACTCAGTTTATACAAATACTGACACTCCTTTAGAATTAGAACATAAATTATGTGGTTATATATGGTCTATTTCACCTTCAGCTTTTATTAGAGGTATAAGGTGTCCATCTTGTAACGGTGGAATAAGAAAAAGTCATGAAGAGTTTCTTGAAGAATTTGAAAACGAGAGCAAAGGAGAATACGTTATTCTGGAAGGTGAAGTGTATAAGAATACACATACACCTCTTAAAATTACTCATGTTAAATGCGGCACAGAATATGAAGTTGCTCCTTCTAACTTTTTTACAGGCAAGCGTTGCCCTAAGTGTGCATTTACCGGAATGAGCAAAGGTGAAAAAATAATCTCCGAGATATTTGATGAAAATCAAGTTGAATACACCCAGCAACAAACCTTTAAGGGATGCGAATATAAAAAGTTACTTCGCTTTGATTTTGGTGTTTATAAAAAAGGAAAGATAAGAGCTGTAGTTGAGTATAATGGTCCTCAGCATTATGAAGAAATAGATTACTTTGGCGGTAAGGCAGCTCTGGATTTAAACATAAAGCGGGACAATATAAAGAAAGCATATTGTGAAGAACATGCTATCCCATTAATTGAAATTCGTTACGATGAAGAGGTTCTACCAAAGCTTTCTACAGAGCTAAAAAAGGTAGATATACATATATAGGTTTTAAATATAATACGTACATATAAAGCTTTGAAGCTGTTTCCGTTTACCGGTAACAGCTTTTTATTTTAATTTAAGTTCATTTTTAATTTCCTGTTCCGTAACCTTAGGTGTAATTTAAATAATTAGGAGATAAATAAAATGAGTAACAGAGATAAACAACCTAAAGTTAACGTGTTAAACATATTTATGGTTGTATCCTCAGTAGCATTAATACTATGGGTAATAGCCATTATTATAAGCATTGGCTTAGTGTCGGAGAAACCAATATTACAAAGTAGTAAACAATTTGTTTTAAAAAAGGAACTTTTAAAAGAACAAGTTATTACGGGTAGAACAACAGCTCTTGAATATATTTGTGAAATAGATACCAATACAACTTCATTTCAGTTTAGAGACAGAGAAAAAATAAATGCTAAATCATTGTGCGATGCTGTAAATGAAAATAGAGAATATATTTTTTCTTATAAACAAAATAAAGGGATTAACTTAATAAGAGACTATTATGTAGTGGAAGATTAAGGTAAAAACCTACACATGGATTAATCTTAGTGTAGGTTTTTTTGAAAAATATAAAGTTTTCTGGAAAAACCAACATTTTAAAAATATAAAATGTTATTGTGAATTCAGAAAAACATTTCTGTAAGTAAATTGTTTTTACTTATATAGGGGGGACGAGCCATGGAACATATGTGGTTCGAAGTCTAATGCAAATATATGGAGTTGACATTGTTACTATTTACCTCTGGGGTCTAGTAATAACAGGAACCTTAACTCTCTTATATATGCTGTTTGGAGACCTTATTGATGCTATTGGAGATATAACTCCAGGTTCTATCTTAAATCCAACAGTTGTATTAAGCTTCTTTGCTATTTTATGTGCTTCAGGGTTTATTTTTGAAGAATCCACAAAAATAGCTAGTTTTACTATTCTTATTATTTCATTACTAATTGCACTTGTGCTTGTAAGTCTTCTACACTTCTTTATTTTAGTTCCATTATCTAAAGCAGAACAAAATACAGCCAGCAGTATTAACGATTTTGTTGGTAAAACAGTGAAGGTTATTACCACTATACCTATGGATGGTTTAGGAGAAGTAGTTATTCCATCTGGATTTGGTACCAACATTATGGCTGCTAAAAGCAAACAAAATATAGAGGTATCTGAAGGCACGATGGTATTAGTACATGAAATAGACGATAGAGTTCTAGTTGTAGAACGTATTGATACATAAGTATTTGTTCTTTGAAATTTTACTAAGTAGGAGGAACAAAAATGGCTTTAATTATTGGTGGGGTTGCACTAGCAATCGTAGTTATTGGTATTTTAGTATTTGTAGCAAAGTATCACACTGTAGGTCCGGAAGAGGCACTTATTGTGACAGGTAGTTGGTTAGGAAATGGAGCAAACGTAGTTACTTCTGAGGATGGCAAGAAAGTAAAGATTATTCGTGGTGGCGGTACGTTTGTTGTTCCAGTATTACAACAGGCAGAACCTTTAAGTTTATTAAACTACAAATTAGAAGTTGGTACACAAGATACAATTACTAAACAGGGTGTACCGGTTAGTGCTCAAGGTATCGCAATTATTAAAGTTGGTTCAACTATTGAAGAAGTATCAACTGCTGCTGAACAATATTTAGGAAAAGAACCAGCAGAATTAAAAAACGAAGCAAAAGAAGTAATGGAAGGTCATTTACGTAGTATTCTTGCATCTATGACTCCAGAAGAAGCAAACGGAAACCGAACTCTGTTACAACAAAAAGTAACTGAAGTGGCTTCAAGAGACTTTGGTGGTATGGGTCTTCGAGTAGTATCGTTAACAATTAAAGAAATTAAGGATTCAAAAGGCTACCTATCTGCACTAGGAGAACCACAGATTGCTAAGGTAAAGCGTGATGCAGCTATTGCCAATGCAGAAGCTTCTAAAGAAGCTCGTATTGAGCAGGCAAGAGCAGAGAGAGAAGCACAAGCTGCGGAACTTCAACGTGATACACAAATTGCAGAAGCTACTAAAGACAAAGAATTAAAAGTTGCTGATTACCGTAAACAACAAGATGTAGCAAAAGCGGAAGCTGACCAAGCTTACCACTTACAAGAAGCAATTGCTAAACAGAGAGTTAAAGAAGAAGAAATGAAAATTCAAATTATTGAGCGTGAAAAGCAAATTGAATTAGAAGAAAAAGAAATTAAACGTCGTGAGAAACAATACGATGCAGAAGTAAAGAAAAAAGCAGATGCAGACCGCTATTCTGTTGAACAATCAGCTGAAGCAGAAAAAGCTAAGCAATTAGCGGAAGCAGATGCAATGAAATACAAAATTGAAGCAGAAGCAAAAGCTCGTGCTGAAGAAGTTCGTGTACAAGGTCTTGCTAAAGCGGATATCGAAAGAGCTCAAGGTATAGCAAGTGCAGATGCTGAAAAAGCAAAAGGTTCAGCTGAAGCAGAAGTTGTGCGTTTAAAAGGTTTAGCTGAAGCGGAAGCAAAACGCAAAATAGCCGAAGCATTTGAGCTTTACGGACAAGCTGCTGTAATGGATATGATGGTTCGTATGCTTCCTGAGTACGCCCGAGAAGTTGCAAGTCCATTAGGCAACATTGACAAGATTACAGTAGTAGATACAGGCGGTGGCGGTAAGAACGGTGGAGCAGGGAAAGTTGCAGGATATGCAACAGACCTAATGGCAACTGTTCAAGAAACTCTTAAAGCATCTACAGGTCTGAACGTAAAAGAATTATTAGAGAACTTTTCTGGTAAAGGGAATGTTCGCCAAAGTATTGATAATCTAGCTAGCGAAATTACTGAGTCTACTAAATCTATAAATACTGAAAGTCTAGATAACTCTACAGAAAGTCTGTAACAAGCAAAACGCTGACACATAATAAATTTATGTTTCAGCGTTTTTTTATATGGTATTTCCCGTTAATTATCTTTTTCATAGTAATACATAGTTCGATGTGTACAATTTAACAGAAATAATTACTTTACTTTTTGAAAATCGTAGTATATAAATTGAAAATCATAAATGTAATTGATAATAAACTACATTGATTGAGCGGATATTATTTACAAGAAAAGGGGTGTGGAAGTATTGAAAACAAGATTAATTCATAAAACATTGGCAATTACTCTTATTGGAAGTATGATATCGCCATTAAGCTCTTCTTTATCATCAAAAACAGTATTTGCTAATGCCGGTGGAATAGATGGTATTATTGGTGAATTAGACAAGAATGGAAAGAGGTACCCTTCAAAAACATTTGGGGGAAGTTTAGAAGATAAAATTTTGGCTATTGATAAAACATTAGATGGTGGCTATATTTTGTCAGGCAATTCGTTTTCTACTAATGGCGACATTGGAAAGAATAGCGGAGATAGAGATGCCTTTATTGTAAAGTTAGATTCAAAAATGAATGTGATTTGGAGAAAAGTAGTAGGAGGAACTAGACCTGATAGCTTTACAAACGTGCGTTCAACACAGGATGGGGGCTATATAGCCACAGGTTATACTAACTCTAAAGATGGAGATTTCCCTGGAGGTAATTCATGGGATGCTATAGTAGTTAAATTTGATAAAGACGGAAATATACAATGGAATAAGAGATTTGGTGGTTACCGGGATGACTCTCCTAATCAAATAGTTGAAACAACTGAAGGGAATTATGTTGTTGCCGGGTATTCAGATGCAACTGATGGAACTTTCTTAAATAAAAACAAAGGCACTTATGATGCGTTCTTAGTAATGATTGATAAAAATGGAAATTTAATTTGGAGCCAAACACTAGGTGGAACTAAAGTAGATTCATTTTATGGATTAACTATCACAAGCGATGGAAATATCGTTGCTGTAGGGAATACACAGTCAACAGATAAAGATTTTCAAGGCTTAGCGCAAGGAAGTATTATAAATGGCATTATCGCTAAATATGATAAAAATGGGAATCTATTGTGGGTGCACGATAACGGAGGAATTGCAGACGACACTTATTACGCTGTAAAACAAACCCTAGACGGAGGGTTTGTTACAGCTGGATGGGAAAAAACAACGACTAATTATGATGCAATCTTATCAAAGTTTGATGCAAATGGCATACATCAATGGACAAAAAGTTTTGGTGGAACAAATACAGATATGTTCAAGAATTTAGATATAACTTCTCAGGATGAGTATGTTTTGTCAGGTTATACACTTTCTCCAGAAGTAATGGGTTCATTTAATAAAGGTGGTACTGATACATTTACAGTAAAAACAAACAATAAAGGTGAACCGCTTTGGCATAAATTAATGGGCGGAACAGGGAATGACAACATTAGTGATGTTCTTGTAGGAGAGGACGATAAAATTATAATTGTGGGTGATTCAAATTCAACAAATGGTGACTTTGAACCAGATAATTCCCCACCAGATGAAGTATCCATGCTTAAAAGCGAAAAAGACAGCAATAAAGTAACTCTTACTTGGACAAACCCAGCCAATGATGATTTTGATTTTGTAAATGTATATCGTGATAACCAATTCATAAAAACTATTCCAAGTACAGAAAGCAGCTACATTGATGTTAATGTAGCGGAAAATACCCAATATAAATACAAATTAGTGACCGTAGATACTAGTGGGAATAGCTCTACAGGAACCGAATTGTTGGCAAAAACATTGGACAAAACTCCTCCAATGTCAATTGCGCAACTTAATGAAACGCACACAGACAAAGAAGTAACACTAAAGTGGATAAATCCAGAGGATGAAGACTTTAAGACTGTTCATGTTTACAGAAATGGCATATTGTTATTTAGTAGTGAAACTGCTACATCATTTACGGATACAAATCTGAAAGATGGAGAAAGTTATTCATACAAAATAACAACAAAAGATGATAGTTTAAATGAATCTGAAGGTGTACAAATTCAGGTAAAAACAACTGATGTGACTCCTCCAGGTTCCATTACTCAACTGAAAGAAACACACACAGATAAACAAGTGACTTTGACATGGGAAAATCCAGAAGATGAAGACTTTAATTTTGTCGATATCTATCGTGATGGAAGGTTAATTTATACTGGTTCATCTACTTCATTTACAGATAAACAATTATTGGAACGAACAATTTATGATTATAAAATAGTTGCAGTTGATAATGATAATAATCGTTCTGAAGGGACGAGCATAAAGATAACTACGAATGATGAATTACAGCCCACAAAAGCAATCGATATTATGAAAAATGTAAGCAAAGAGATTACTCATAATGTTAAAAATGAAAGTGTTACAGAGGATAATAAAAAACTAACCAAATACACTATTTCTCCTCAAGCTATAAATACTGTTTTGGAAAACAATACACAAGTAGATAATGTGGCTTTAAAATTACCATCAGCTGAGGAAAAACAGGTAGTAGTTATTCCGACAAATGTAATAGATTCACTAAAGGATGTTAATACAAACATTAAGTTGGTTACAGAAGATAATAAGGAGTTAAGCATAAAAGTAAAAACAGTTCCTGATGTCCCTACTTTAAAAAACCTCCAAGTGGAAATACAAAACCCAGAAAGAGACGCTTTAAAAGTAGAACAAAACAAAGGAATAATTACTGGGGAAAACATTGGTAAAGTATCTATACAAATGATAGATGATTCTAACAAGGTAATTGAAAATAAAAAGAATGATATAACAGTAAGTATTAAATTTCCTGAAAGCCTTCGAGGTAAAGAGTTAGAAACAAATATTTATAAAAAGGACGTTACAAACAACTCTTATGCAATGATTCACAGTAAAACTGAAGGCAAAGTAAAAACATTTAAAGTAACAGATGGCGAGGCAAATTACTCTATTGGTACATACGATAAAACATTTAAGGATGTTACGGAGGGAAATTGGGCTACACAAACTATTAATTTTATGGTATCCAAAAATTTTGTATCAGGCATGACAGAAGATACTTTTCAGCCTGAAAAGCAAGTTACTAGAGCGGAATTTATATCTATGTTAGTGAAAGCAACTGGGTATCCTAAAGCAAGCGTTACATCTTCTAAGTTTAGCGATGTGCCTACAAATTCTTGGTATTATAATGATTTATTAATCGCAGAAGAAAACAATTTAATAAAAGGAATTTCCGCTAATTCATTTGGTCCTGATAAAACATTAACACGAGAAGAAAGTGTCACAATTTTGTTACGTGTTATGGAAAAAGAGGGTTTGAAATTCCCAGTAACTGAATCCGAAGTTGCAACAATTCCTACTAAATTTAAAGACTCTAATTCTATATCAAATTGGGCTCGTAGTGATATGGCTAAGGCAATTAAATATAAACTTACAAATGGTTTAAGTGAAAATAGTATTAGCGCTACTACAAATGCTAATCGAGCTCAGGCAGCAACGTTCGTAAAGAAAACATTAGATAGGTTAGAGTGGTACTAAAAAGAATAGAATTAACTAAGCAAAAAAGGTTAGTACATATTATGTGCTAACCTTTTTTAGATATTTAAACTCTTTGCTTTTTAAAACCTAATTCTTGACATCCGCAAGCACCTTCTTCTATACAGTTACAAACTAACCATCGGCATTCATCGCAGTCATCATTATGTTGTGGGTAAACTGGTGATTCACAGTTCCAACAATGTCTTACCTTGTTTGGAATAACATCCATAACTGAAACTCTATACTCTTCGCATTCCTCTTTTAATTTGCTACAAGTAACAGAGTCAAACCTATGCCCCCATACACTAACATGGAGTTTCTTTACCTCCCAGTTCTCCTCTTTTTTCACTTTATGATACAGGTTGGTACCTTCCTTATAAAATCGAAGAGGACTTTGCTTAACTACTTCTACACTTTTAGGAGCTTCTAATCTATAGCTAGGTAATGAGGATGTATATCTTTCAAATGCTTTTACTAGAACAAGTGAAAGCTTATTGTTTTCATCTCTTTTAAAAGAAATTACTCTGTATAAGTAAAAAGGGTTATTAGAAACTTTAACATAATCACCTTTAAAGATTCCTTGAACTTGGTGATAGTTGGTGTCAGTTAAACCAAAAATAACTGTTTTAAAACCAATTTTTGATATTCGAGGTATCTCTAGAGGAAATATATCTTTATAAGAAGGAAATTCCTCACTAAATATCTCATTGTCAGAGATATTAAAAATTCTTGAGAGTTTTTTTAGAGAAGGGAAGTCTTTAATATGATGGTGTATTTTTCTTAAATCATTGCGTAACTCATAAACTTCTTTTTCTGATAAAGTAAAGTTCATAAAAACATCTTCCTTAATATTTACCATAGCAAGTAGCCTCCAATAATGTTAGTGCTAATATCATAATTAAATATTACCAAAATATAGTTATAGATTCAATATAGAGAATTATAGTGAATAATTAGACCTTTATAATTTTGATATATGTTAATTGGATACTTATAAAACATAGATTAAATCTTTTATGCTTTTTTAACATTCATTCTGAATTTCGGATATAATTAGATAAAATAGATAAAAAGGAAGTATGCAAAATGACAATTAACTTAGTATTTGTAACAAATGACTCAAAAGAATTTAAAAAAGAAGAGAAAGTAGCTGCAAAGAATTTCAATTTGCAAAAAACCTTAAATAAAAAAGACGTATTAAAACAAATCGACGAATTAGAAGGTAAGTTTAAGGCTAATTTAGATAAGCAACAAACTTTAGAAAGCAAGATTTTAGATTTAAATACGGAACTATTCGGTTTAATGAAATTTGGAAAACTAAAAGAAGAAATTGCTGTTCTAAAAGATGAAATTACAGAGAAAGTTATTGAATTAAATACATTAAAACAAGCTAATTTTGAGATGCTTAATGCAATTAATGATTTGGGCAGTGCAAGGTTTATTTTGCAAGAACAAGAGAGAAAAGCAAAAGAAGACGAAAAGAAAATGCGTCAATTAGCAATTCAAGCTATTTCTAAAGAACAAGAGCTAATTCATAATCAGTATGAAAAATTAGAAAGATTAAAAATGGATTTACAAAATGGACATGACTTTTTAGGGATGGTTAATAACAATGAGTTGAAAATGGATGACATCACTATCTCTCTTAATTTAGAAAAGCAAAGCAATATTTAATAATATAGATATAATTTTAATGAGACCTATAACAAATTTATAGGTCTTTTTCTATCATTCCCCCCATGAGTATCCAGACTTCAAGAATAACTATTCTAGGCGGCAAAAGTATTCATTATATCTTCTTCTTTAAAGAACCTATAATGAGAATTTGTAAAGTTTTTATTAAGGGAGGTGTTATTTTGGATTGTATTAAGGAAATTAAAAAGGCACCCTTTTTGTATAAAGGGTGCAGCAACTTAATTGTAATGTCTACCTAAAACTTCTAAGGAGTTGCTGTGCAAAATTAACTCTTTTTTTCGATTCATCTAGTCTTAAATAGCGGCTATCTAAATCTTTTAAGCGAACTCTATCTAAACCATCTGCATCTTTAAAAAGTTCTACAAAGAATCGCAATTCTTTAGTGTGTCTACCTTCATTAACGCTTTCAATGTTTTTCCATGCTACTTTATCGTCCAAACAATGGTACTCCACAAGAAATTTAATAATTTCTAAGTCCTCGTCATATAACTCAAATTCCTCTTCTAACTGTGAAATTAAGTCCATTTCAACGAGTTTTTCCCAACTTTTTCTTCCGTGTATTTCATCTTCCTCATCATTATCTCTGCCTATGTCATGATAAATAGCGGCTAAACAAATTTTTGTGGTATCTAAATCGTCTAGTTCATAAGCATTGCACAATGATAAAGCATTCAGCAATACTCGTTGTGTATGAGAATAACCATGTAAATCATTAGGGTTCTTAAAAAGACTTCTATCTAGTTTATCAAGGAATGTATGGTAGTGATAGAGGTATCCATTAGAGCCCATTAAATCAAGTTCAGAGTCTATGTCAATCATGTCGAATACTTCGATATTTTCGACATCTTCTGGACGAACAATAATTTCTGACTCGTGTCTATTATCAATTAAATCTACTACTTTGCTCTTTTTTACAGTAGCACTGTATACAGTGCCCGTGTTCTCATAGTGATTAGCAAAAGTATCAGCTATACGTAAATTTAAAGTCCATGAATATGCTTTATCAATAGGATTAGAATATTTACCGACACCTCTATAAATGACTATATCATCTTTGTCTGATATTTTATCAAGTTCTTTCCTACAAGTCTGTTTAATGTGGTCAGGCTGTTGATTAAATACATCCTCAATAATCTCTTTCTTAAAATGTTGAAATCCATAATCTCCTAAAACATATACCTCTATGAATTGGCTATACTTTTCTTCATCTGGAATTAATTCGTAAACTTTGTTAAAAGCCGTAATTTTTATTTTAGTATGAGCGAGTGCAAAGAATTTATTAAAATCTTTTTCTTTTAAAGCTCTTTGGAAAAATTCCATTTGATGTTTGACCCGTTCTTCAATTTGAAGGAAGGTTTTTAAGAAATCAATACTCATAGACATTATTTCAATAAAGACCGGAAAATCATAATAGAAATAAGGTGATAAAGAATCAGTACTATTTGAAAAATATATTTTTGATGGGTCTATGTTTACCTTCTCTACAATTTCACTTACTTCACTGTAAAGCATAAGGTCAAATCCAGTTATCTCTTTATATCTCTTTTGGTCTGCTTCATCTTTTATTTTTGAAGCGGGAATTAAGTCCTCTTCTTTAATATTTGAAAGAGTCGTTTTAATTACATCTCCAGTAGCCATGTTATTTCTCCTTTTATGTTTTTCAATAGTATAACATTAAAGATTGAAAATAGATAAATTAGATTTTATATTATGTTTTCATAATAACTTTAGATATTTTTTATAAAAAAGAGGGGACATCTATAATCGTCGTATCTCTAATACGAGGTGTTAAACTTGAAAAAAGTTAGTTTAGTTATGATTGTGAAAAATGAAGAAAAGTATTTAGACCGCTGTTTAAAGAGCGTAAAAGACAGTGTAGACGAGGTTATAATCGTTGATACAGGTTCAACAGACAATACAAAAGAAATAGCTAAAGCAAATGGTGCCAGTGTTTATGATTTTCAGTGGGAGTACGACTTTTCTAAAGCTCGAAATTATGCAATTTCCAAATCTACTGGAGACTGGATATTAACATTGGATGCAGATGAATATGTAAATAGGAACTATAAAAAGGTAATTCATCAACACATTCAAAAAGGGGATAAGATAGGGAGAATTAAGATAGTAAGCAAATTCGAGTACGAAGGTCAGACACAGGAAGCTCAGGCGTTTATCTCTCGATTATTTCCAAGACATGTTCAATACACAGGTAAAATACATGAGCAATTAGATACCAATTTAGCTAGAGTTATTGTTCCTATAGAAGTACTACATGATGGCTATTATAAGACAGACAAAACCGAAAGAAATATAACAATTTTAGAACAGGAATTAGAGGATAACCCAGAGGATGCTTATTACTTATACCAATTAGGTAAAGAGTATAAAAAAAGAGAGGACTATAAAGTAGCTGTTAATTATTTTAAGTCTAGCTACGAGCAGCTTCAATCAAACAGAAACCAAAATTATATCTATAGTGTAATTGTTGAATATCTAAATACCCTTATTAAGATGGAAAGTTACCAAGAGGGGTTCAACCTAATTGTAAAAGAAAATAGATTTATGGGAAATCATCCTGACTTTCATTTCAATAAAGGCATACTGATGCTGAATTACTATTCGACTATTCCGAATGCGACACTAAATGACCTTCTAGAAATTGAAATGGCTTTTTTGAGATGTCTACAAATAGGTGAAAACAACCACTATGAATCCGTAAAGGGGACGGGGAGTTTTCTAGCCGCTTATAATTTGGGTTTGTTATATGAACTCTTAGGAAAGAATAAAAAAGCGGCATATTACTATCAGCAATCAGCCATGGACAAATATCAATTGGCAATTGAACGCTTAAAAAGGCTTAAACAAGGTTAATGACAGATTTTTTTAAATAACTACTTAAAAGAAGAGTTGTTTTAAGGAGGTAGTGCGCATATGCAGTACATTATTCACCAGTGGAATAAGGAATGGGAAAAGCATGTTCAAAATCTACTTCAGGAAGAGAACAAACTTAAGATGCTTCTAAATCTCTCCCACGAAGGAATCAACTATTTGAAAAACAATACGTTTAAATATGGCTACTATTCACGAGAGCGTTTATTCAGCGATATATTTGATGATGTTTGTAAGATTGGATTTGGCACTGCTGATAATAGTTTGAGTTTTGTTATTAATTCACACGGAAATATTGATTGCCTCAAGCATACATCTGCTATTGATAATAGTGAGCTTACTTTCATTGAAGAACTATTTGTGGAGTTTGGTATTGTATCAAAAGCTACACATTTAATTATGAAAGAAATACACCCAAAAGAATTCACTATTTAAATACATACAATAAATAATTTCACGTACCTTAATTATTTTAAAAATAAAAAAGAACCCGCTACATAAAATCAATTATGTTTCGATGGTTCTTTTTTTAAATTAACTTGGTAATATCAAAGACGTGTAGCAACTGAAATAAATAGATGGTAAATAGAACAAAAATTATATGCTCTACTATTCCTCCTGTTCTATACACGGGTATAGCAAACTTCTTTTCACTAATGGGTAAAAATAGCGGTACGCCAGATTTCGAGAATATATCGCCTATAATATGAAATAGATATCCAAATATAAATCCCATAAGTATAGCAATTGGAAACTTCATATATAAGAATATAAGCAATGCTACAGGGAATAAAGAGTGGGTAAGACCTCTATGACCGAACAGAGCATTAATTATGTGTGAAGTACCTAAACTTCTTCTTCCAATGTAGGAGCCTGGTTCATCTATATCAGGAAATACACTCCCCACAAGAGCGCCAATAACAAGCGGTGCAGTCAAATGTATATCCATTATATTTGCTAGCGTTATACCGGCAACAGCGGTTGTAACTACGTGTGTTTGATAGCGCATCATATCCCTCCAATACCTTTTAAATTTTATAAATTGTAGTGCAAATCAGAGAAAAAGGTAAAAAGAAAAACAAAAAGGGTCAAAATAATTTCACGTACCTTATTTATATGTTAAAATAACTCAGCTTTTAAGAAAATTACATACAAAACATAAAATAGCCTTATTTCCTAAAGGAAATCTAAGATTTGTCATGTAATATGCTAATAAACACTTAAATTAATTAATGATATTTTTATGTTAGATATTTACATATATATGGGGGATTAAAAATGAAAAAGAAAATAATTGCTATCATTGCAGCTTCAGCACTAACAGCAACCGTAGTGGGTTGTAGTAAAGAGCAAAAAAATGAAGAAATAAATACAACTCAAAATAATTCTACTCAAATTCAAAATACAGGTGAGGAAAGCACAAACCAAACTAATATCTCGACTGATACCTCAAAGCAGCTTCAGGAACCATTAATGAACGAAGACCAACAAGAGGCAAACGATTTATTTTCCTTTTATGCTGCTCATAATCAATTCGGGAAGTATGTGAAATCAGTTGAGAAAAGAGGGAATACTATCATTTTAAGCCTTGGGAACACCTATGATGAAATGAAAAAATCACAGCCTTTTAACATTAAATATAACAAGGCGACATTCCCTGAACTTTATCAGTCACATGTCAAAAATAATGACTACTCGGACTTGAACGCATATCTCATTACAAGAACTGCATACACATTGGCTAACTATTCTGATATAGATAGAGTCGTTGTGAATGTACCTAAAAACAGCGCAGGAAAATACTACGTAGCGGATGTAAGTAGAGATGATGTTAATTTGGTTTTAGGTTTTGATATTGATACTCTTAAAAAAGGTCCGAAAGAGGACGAGGACGACTTAGGAGAAGACTTTACAACCAAATTCGCGAATGAATATACGTATAAGCAAAGCGATGATTTTACTGATAGTAATACGCGTTATATTAATAAGTTCATTAGAAAGTCAGATGCACCAATTAAAGTTGATGATGATGCTGTAGCTATTATTAACACGTACTATTTACCAATAGAAGAGCGTCCGACAATGATTAAATTATTCCGTGATGCAACGGACGATATATTATATACGCAATACATAACAGATGATTTTGATGTTACTTCTGATGGAATTGAACTAGCGCTTTCACCAAAAATAGTAGATGAAAAAGGGAAAGAAGAGACTGAAAAAGCCTTAACTTATATTTCAGGACGACTATTAGCTAATTTCCCACAATTACAAAATGTAACGATAACAGCTGGTTCTGAAACGCTCAAGGTTAACCGTGAAAAATTAACCGATTTAATGGGCTATGATGTCTCTAAACTGGTTGATATAGACGGTGCCGAAATAGACAATTGGAATGAATGGGCTTCTAAATTTGCTACTGTATATACATCTGGAGACAAATTAAATCAATATGTTAGTACGTTTAGCAAGTAAGATTTGAACACTATAAAATGCAAAAACGTCATAATCAAGGAAAAATCACTTCCCTTGATTATGACGTTTTATAATGGATTCATATGCTTCATCGATTTTCTTAGAGTACTCCTGATGTTTATCATCGACTTGAAGGTCGTGTTGATTCATCTGATTGCTTACTATGTCTATTTGATGAATGAGCTTTTCTACAACTTCACTTTTGGCATCTCTAGTTGCACCAGTTGTATTTATAACATCTAATTCTTCAATGATATTTTCTAGATGTTTTATTTCATCTTCTTTCAATGTTTTTACCTCCATCTTCATATGACGCGAATACTTACTCATACATCGGAGCATACCATACATAAAGAGAAAAATTATGTTTTTTAAACTAGTTCCTTTTCTAGTTTAGTCGAGATACGTTTTTGATAAATCATTTGTAGTTCTTCTAATGAACTTGATACATGTATCTCTATACCTTGATTATACTCATCTGAAACAAAAATATACTGGTCTTTAATGCGTAAGAAAAACGTTTTTTCAGCAATTTTAGATACTTTTATTGATGTTTTTACAGATGTCACTCGTATGTCCGTATCTTGATGTTCCTGAACATATAAAAACGATTCGTTTTCCAATACAAATGGGGCAATACCTTCCGTGCTGAGGGTCGTGGCTATTTCATGTAGCTCTTCATTCGTAAACTTCTGTTGGAAAACATGAAATAAATTAGTTACATTTGGATTAAGTAAATAAGAAAGTTTATTTCCTTCGTGAACCTCATTAATTATTTCATCTAGTCCATTTTCAAAAGGTTGCTTTAAAATAGATATTTCACCATCTACAATACATTTCCAAATACCTTTTTTATTCAATTTAAAAAGCAATTCAGTATCCGCATAATGATTGTTTTTAATAGATATTGTACAGGGAGCACCATCTTTAAATAGTTCTTTATCTAGTATCTCAGCAGGGTATTTTGTTTGCCTATTTTCAACAGCCTCTTCAAGAGCAATTAAATTAGGAATTAAGAAAACAAATTGTTTTACATCAATACAGAATACATTATGTTTAAAATCGTAAACAACAGAATGTTTAGGGTTTTCTTTAAAGGATTGTACCATTTTATTATATTCATTTATCTCTTCTTCATATGCTGTATCAAATACAATATTATTAGCCTTCAATACGTCTACAAAATCTTTTGACCAATACCTATAGATAGATACCGCACCATTAATTTCTTTATTATTTAGTCCTAAATAAATGTTTTTAATGCTGTTTTCTTTTGCATATAAGATAAGAGCTTCTAATACAACAGCAAATACTAATTGTTTAAAACCATTGGGAATAAAACCATTAGTAATACAGAAAGGCGGGTATAACTGTAGGTTTTCTCCTTGTACATCATATTTAAATTCCATAACATGATTCATTATGGTTGCGCTCATTCCTCCATCGTAGAAAGCTGAAATTTTGATTGAGGACTCGTTATCCGCATGTACTGTTATCGTAAAGTTTAAATTTTTAAGGTATGAAATATTTGTTAAATGATTTTCTATATAAGGAATTCCGACTTCCTTAAAGGTTTTTAACTTAGTCATCACAAAAACTCCTTTTATCAACACCTACACATGTTAAAATAGATATGCTTATCTTCAAATTTTAACACATAAAATAATTGTTGAGTGAGTCGATTACTTACACTTCATCCAATACATGCCATGAAATAAAGTTACTATTTCTCAGCCAAGAAAAAGGTATTATCGTTTACTTATGGAGAGGTTTCTGTTTAAATTATGTAAAGTATAAAGCACTAGATGAAGTACATAGGAGACAGTAAATGATTAATTTTATTAACAAAAAGAAATACCTAAAAAAACAACTTAAACGCCAACCAAACAATGTTAATTTATTAAATGAACTCGCTATAACGCTTATTGAACTAAATAACTATGAACAAGCCTATAAGTGTTTAAAAAAAGCATATGATTTAAAAAAAGGTGTTAAACAACTAAACAACCTCGCTTACTTTTATTACACTGAGTGCAAACCTACTTTAGTAGATGGTGAGTATGTATGGGAAGATGCAAATAAAGAAGCCATCGTATTACTAGAAGAAGCAATTGCTCAGAATCCTAGTTCACATTTTCCCTATGATTTATTAGGAGAAATCCTTCTCTATGCAGAGAAAGATGACAAAGCAGTTGACTACATACTAAAAGCTATCCAAATAAAACCCACTATGAACAACTTAAACAATATGGGTGTGTATTATTATCAAAAGAACAATTTTGCAGAAGCTGCGGAGTATTTCCGGAAAGCGACTGAATATAGTGTGAATAGCTTAACACCACTGCTTAATTATGGAATATGTCTAGCAGAACTCAACAGCAAGGAAGAAGCTCTTCAAGTTGGAGAGAAATTGTTAGAACTAAATGAAGAACTTGGGGACGTATCTTATCAGGAGATATCCTTCATTTATTACATAATTAAAGAGTATCAAAAATTTGAAGAAACGTATACGAAAGACGATATTATGTTTCTTTGTGTTGAGTGGTATCCTCCTTATCTTTACGGATTGTACCAATTAGGCAAAGTGGATAAAATGAATCAATTTGTGGAAGATGTGATTCATAAAAAAGAAAAAGAAATGCAAGATAGTCTACAGGATGAAGACCAGGACTGGGAAGAAGGACAATTAGAAGAATATCTTGAAGAAGAGAAAAAAGAAATCGCCTTTTTAAAAGAGGAAAAGGACAAGGTACTTAAAGGCATACAACCAGGAGTAGACTATGAGGCAAGCTATGAAAAGGATTGTTACTTGTTTGGTTGCATGAGACATGAAAATCCAAAATCAGATTATAGATTTTAATACAAAGATAAGAGTTGCTTAAATAGCAGCTCTTTTTTGGGGGAAAAGTAGATAAATTTAAGGAAGCATTATGTTTACACATATAAAAAGACTGTTATTTTGACTATTTTTTAGGAGGGCTTTTTTGTTATAAAGCATTTTCAAAAATAAAAAGCCAGAAAACATTCTAATAAGGTCAAATAGAAATGTTTTCTGAAAAAAAGAAAATGAAAAAACGATGAGGGTTACTCATATAGGTTAGTCTACCCGTTGTAAAAAAGTATTATGTATTAAAAATATTATTAATCCGCCAGTCTTTTACGGTCATCTGCTTGAGGAGGTTGCTCCATCCATTGATTATCAATCATCGCTTTTCCTATTCGACTATATATCCATAAACAATTCAGAGCAGCCTTTTCACAATGTGCTGAAATATCAGCTCTCATACTTGCGATGACAGCGGTATTATAGTAAGTTACTGCAACGCCAAAAAAGAACCCAATTTGGAGAAGTATAAGCCTATCTGAAAAGGGTGAAACAGTAGAATTTGTAACCTCTGTTTCAACTGATTTAGGTATATGAAGGTTATCTTTGGTTAGAAGGGATGAAAATACATCTATGTGCTTATTTTTCACTTGTATACTCTTTTCTAATAGTGAGCTCACAGATGGATTTTTAGTTACTTGTATAAAGCCCATTATCATTGCTTTTATAACCATCGATTTGTTTAAATTATAAAAAATGTGACCACTTTCAATTGTGTTTAATGGTCTACGCTTACCAAAAACATCTGTTACATAATGATATGCTTTTATTATGTTCACTTTCTTTGGTGGCAGATATGCCGGTGGTCTTTGATAAAGTTGTTTTGAAATAAGCAGATTTTTAGACTTTTTATAAAGTTCCATCGCATCAATATTACATTGGTAATAAAAATCTACAATATCTTCACGAATAGACGCTGTGATAGCTAAACTGTATTCATTAGCGCCGTGCGTACTCATCATATTAAGGGATTTGAGGCACAAAACATCGCTAAATAGAGGAGGAGCTTCAAAGTTTACGTCCTCCTCTTCTGTAAAGCCATTAGGAACAGGGAATTTTTCTTTTTTAAATATTTTTTTTAGAAATTCGATATGTTCAATTGAACGTTGATTAGCCAATCGAAAAAGGCTTTTAATTTCAGGGTCTTTAATTGTATGTAACATATACTTATTTACGCACAAAGACAATGTTTCACGTATATATTGTGTCCATAAATTTGAGATATCTGGAGATGATAATTGTTTACTTTCCTTCAAATTCTTATCCTCCGGCTAAAATTAGTTATTTTATGTTTCCCTTTATTATGGACTCTCATGCGTTTCTGCATTTTATTCTTTCCCTCACTATTATTAAATAACAGTTAAAATAATACTTCTTGAGATATATCTATGCTGACTCTAATATAAATACAAAACAGTCTCTAAATGATTCTTATGCAAAAGAGCATACTAGTTTATAAATTTCAACCAAATGATTAAAATCGGTGTTACACTTAGTTAAAAACTGAGGAGAAATAAAATGTTTACAGATATTAAATTAAATGAGTTTACTTCAATTATTGACCTTTGTAATCAAGATAACGAAGGAGATTGCACAGCTTATATTCATCATGCGCGGTTATTTGTAAGAGGAGATAACACAGAAGTAATGCTTCGTTTTGATAATAAAGCCTTACACCGCATTACAATTGCAAGAATAGAATTTAACCATACACGCAGCGGATATGGCACTAAGTTACTTGAACTTCTTAAAGAATACGGTAAACAGCATGGATATCAAACAATTTGTATTGAAAGTGTTCTTTCAGATGAAGGGTATGCGTTTGCTATTAAACATGGATTCAAGCGGAAGGAAAATGGAATCTTAGAATCAATGGGTGGATATTTTGGAGATTATTTATTAGACATTTAAGACGAGAGAGCGCCAAACCTATATTTGGCGCTTTTTATATTGAATGAGAATGTTTTTAAATAAAACTAGAATTTCTGATATAATTTATGAAAAAAAAGGAGAAAGATAAATGCTGAAAATTAAAGGAAGATACACATATAAAGACAAAGAAAAAGATAATAATGAAACTACTATCCCAGGTGAATGGACAGTTGATGAACTAGCAAATATGATTTCTAATAATCATTTTGCCATGCTCATACTAAAGGGATACGATATTATTGATGAAAAAACAGGACGTAAAGCGTATTATCCAGCTTCTGCATTAACTCTATATCCAAATGAAACAATTCCAAAGCAAGAAGGTAATAAGATTGTTATCTCAACCTACTTTAGAAGAAATATGCTTGCATTTTCCGATAATCAAGAAAATCCTGATGAACTAGTTAAAGTAGATTGTTTAGTAGATTTAAATGATGATTATTTATACGTAAGCATATCTAAAAACGAATAAAAAAGGCAAAATATAAACATCTAGTGGCTTTTATTTATATATTTTAAATAAAAGCCTTTTTAATATCTTTAAGCATATTTTCTTTCTTAAATGGTTATAGTATAAAAAGGGTAATTTAAATAATTTTAAAATGGAACATATGGCATGTTGTGGATAAACATGGAATGTTATATAATGATAAGTGTAAGTTAGAGTAGTTGTAATGTGTTTAGGCATCCCTAAAAAAAGGAGAGATTAAGATGAGCATTACCATTTATTTCGGAAACCATGATGATGACACTCTTCAAACAATGGATTGCTATATTGAGATGGAGAATGACAGCACATCTGTTAAATCTGATGAAAACTAAACGTGTATAACGTATAACTAATATAAGA
>Ga0209463_1000653_pt1 | contig 24423 bp, 27 predicted proteins | sample AgamicMgSfrz_FD_187169 | JGI IMG/M metagenome (GOLD analysis project Ga0209463, IMG submission 187169) | Agave microbial communities from Guanajuato, Mexico - Mg.Sf.rz (SPAdes) (version 2) | ecosystem: Host-associated > Plants > Phyllosphere > Phylloplane/Leaf | place: Guanajuato, Mexico... | reverse complement strand
ACCATTGTCGGAACTGTAATGATCTTTGACAAGATCATAAATGAAGTCAAAATCGATTGCTTGATCTATTTTCCGTACAAGATGATCTTGAGGCACTAATTCATCTAAAGCCACTACTTCTAATTGATTTCGTCTTTCTTCTTCACGTTTGGATAACATGTTCATCCCCCACAGACTTGTGTTATTACCCTTATTATACAAAAAAGCTTGTAGACTTTGTCTACAAGCTGAAAAGTCCCTAAATGGGACTTTTTTTATTAGTTAAAAACCTAGCGGGTGGATGGAAGAAATCTCAGCAATCGCTAATTCGACTGGATTTCCCCCGCCTGCTGTACGAATGATCACAGTATCATCTTTTCGATCCATGATGATCCCTCGATATGTTTTACCATCAGCTTCAATCAGACAAAGAGCCCTTGGCATATTATGAGGCAGTCTTGTGAGAAAATCGACTTTTTCATCAATACTCATCTGACTTAAAGGCTTTTTCACTCGTTTTCTTCTTGGTTCTTCTTTTGTTTCATGAAAGACACCTTCTGGCTGGTTTCCCTCTTCTTCTTGAGACTCTCGCTTTTGTATGAGCTCTTGTTCTTGAGTGATCTCTTGTTCCTGTGTAAGCTCGGCTTCTTGTGTGATCTCTTGTTCTTCTGTAAACGTAGCTTCTTGTGTCATATCTCGTTCATGTTGAAGTTTAGGCGGCTCGGCTTCTTTTTTCTGCTCTATTTCTTGAGCCGCAGGCTCCTCCTGCGTGCTTTCTTCGATCACGTCTTTTGCATTGGTATCACTTTCTGACTGTTTATCTGATTTCTTTCGCTTTCTCACAATGTTTTGCATGGCCGGCTTTGATTCATGATAGCTCGGCTGAACAATATACATCAGCGGCTTTTGATTCTCATCACCTTTATTTGACATACTAATCCCTCCTGAATGATTCATTCCTTATATATATGAACGGATGCCTCGAATCAGAAGAAAAATAAAAAACAGCATACCCTTCATCGGTATGCTGCAAGTCATGTATTCGTTTAGCGGGCAATGATATGGAAGCCAGAATCAACATGCAGATTCTCACCTGTCATGCCGCGAGATAGATCACTGAATAAGAATAGAGCGGTATCGCCAACTTCTTCAGGAGTTGTTGTACGGCGAAGTGGTGCACGCTCTTCAATATCCTTCAGAATGGTATTAAAGCCGCTGATGCCTTTTGCAGATAACGTACGAATTGGACCAGCAGAAATACTGTTCACGCGGATGCCTTCTGCGCCTAAATCAGCTGCTAAATATTTCACACTTGCTTCAAGTGATGCTTTCGCTACACCCATTACGTTGTAGTTAGATACAACACGCTCTCCGCCCAGATATGTAAGCGTCACAATGCTTCCACCCTCTGTCATTAATGGACGTGCTGCTTTTGCTACAGCAGTTAATGAGTATGCACTAATGTTGTGCGCCAAAAGGAAACCTTCACGATTCGTGTTCAAGTATTCGCCAACAAGCTCTTCCTTGTTTGCAAATGCAATGGCATGCGCAACGCCATGAATGACTTGTACTTTTTCTTTAATTGCAGCAAAACATTTTTCGATTTCTTCATCACTTGTCACATCACATGGAAGAATGATTGAATCATCACGCTCAAGTGTGCTTGCCAGCTCTTTTACCGATTCAGCAAGACGATCTCCAACATAAGTAAAAATCAAACGAGCTCCAGCTTCATGAAGTGAGCGGGCAATTCCCCAAGCGATGCTTCGCTTATTGGCAACACCCATCACCACGATATTACGGCCTTCTAAAGAAAAGTTCATATGTAATAAAGCCTCCTATTTTTCAAGACATAGTATTAGTACCTGATCATAATATTATCACAGATCATAAGAGAATGACAATTTCTGCTGAAAGAAAGTTTCATTTTCGCGAAAAAACCGCCCTCACAAGTGAAGACGGTTCGATTCCCTTATCGTTTGATTCTGTTTTGCTGATAAGCAAAATGGTTCGTAGGCCCATGTCCAGCTCCAATACGTAAAGGGAATTTGATGGCTTCATGGACAAAGGTTTCTGCTGTTTCAAAGGCTTCCTTCATCGAATATCCTTTCGCAATTTCAGCTGTTAATGCTGCTGCAAACGTGCAGCCTGTACCATGTGTATGTGGTGTATCAATATGTTCATTTGTGACTTCAATAAAACCTTTTCCATCATACAGCAAGTCTGTAATCATCCCATCAGATGGGCCATGGCCGCCTTTGATCACGACATGTTTCGTGCCAAGCTCATAAAGACGCTCCGCTGCCAGATAGCGGTCCTCATTCGTTTGAATACGCATGCCTGTCAGTACTTCTGCCTCAGGAAGATTCGGCGTTACGGCATAGCTGACAGGCAGCAAGTGTGTTTTCATCGCAGAGACCGCATCTTCATTTAATAAAGAGGCTCCTCCTTTTGCGATCATGACTGGATCTACAATCAGCTTCATTTCATATTGAACCGTTTTTTCAGCTACGATTTTGATCATGTCTGCACTCCACAGCATCCCTGTTTTGACGGCATCTGGCAGTAAGTCTTCTGCCACTGCATCTATTTGACGCTCTAACGCCTCAATTGAAAGCGGGTATATCCCGTGAACACCTAATGTGTTTTGCGCAGTAATCGCTGTGATCGCAGACATTCCGTACACACCGAGCTCCTGAAAAGTTTTCAAATCTGCCTGAATGCCTGCTCCGCCGCCAGAATCAGAACCCGCGATTGCGAATGCTTTTTTGATCGTCATTTCGTCACACCTCTCATTAGCCAATCCATTGATGATAAATAGTTCTTGCTTTGGCAATATCATTGGTCCCATGAACAAGCGCTCTGCCGTCTTTAAATAAGACAAGCTTAAACTCATCCTTTTGACACGAAAGCAAATATGGATTCTCAAGCACATCCATTCCTGCCCTCTTTAACCGAAGAGCTACTTCATGTAAAGGCGGCGGTGTTTCTGCTGCACTGCGGATTTGTACCGTATTGCGGCCGCATAGTACATCTGCCTTCGCTCTCTTGTCATATGAAAGAAATGGATAGGTCTTCAGTCCACAGCTTGGACATTGCTTCTTCTTTAAAGATGCGGCCGATCGAATATCAGACCGTTCGTTTTTCCATAAATCGAAGGATTTTAAAATTGGAATCACTTGATGTCCTGTTAAATATTTAAGTGCATCTGCCACTTGATATGCTGCCACTTGCTGCACAACTGGGCTAATGATACCTGCTGTATCACATGTCATGCCTTGTGCGGGTAAATGTTCAAGCAGACAGTGTAAACACGGCGTCTCACCAGGAATCACAGTAAATTGAATGCCGTAACTTGCTACACAGGCCCCATAAAGGAACGGAATTTGATGTTTGACAGCAGCATCATTTGCGATCATTCTCACCTCAAAATTATCCGCTGCATCGACAATAATTGAAGCCCCGCTGACAAGTTCGTCAATATTGTGATCAGTCACATCGATCACGATTCCTTTGACGTGCACGTCACTGTTTACTTGCTTGAGTCTTTTTTCAGCCGCCACAGCTTTTGGCAGCCGATCCTTCACGTCTTGCTCCGTGTAAAGCTGCTGGCGCTGAAGGTTGCTCCATTCAATATAATCTCGGTCCAAAATGGTGACAGATCCAACGCCGGCACGAACGAGCATTTCAGCACTAGCAGTTCCAAGTGCCCCCGCTCCGATAATGACTGCCTTTGAGTCATTTAGCCGCTTTTGTCCCTCTGTTCCAATTGGCTGAAAAAGCTCTTGGCGTGAATAACGAGTGCTCAAAATGCCGGCATTCCTTCCTGTGGACTGCTCGCTGTCCCATAGTTTTTCAGCGGAATACGTCCTGCCTCAAAGCCTAGTCTTCCTGATTCAATCGCCAGTTTCATTGCTTTTGCCATTTTCACAGGATCCTTTGCACCAGACACAGCGGTATTTAGTAATACAGCGTCAGCTCCAAGCTCCATCGCATAAGCTGCATCCTTCGGAGAACCTACGCCAGCATCAATAATGACGGGCACTTTCGCCTGCTCGATAATAAATGAGAGATTCAGAGGATTTAGTAAGCCTTGGCCTGAACCAATCGGTGAAGCACCAGGCATGATGGCATGGACACCGAGTTCTTCTAATTTTCTTGCCAGCACCACATCATCAGATGTATATGGCAGCACGATAAATCCTTCTTCGAGCAGCATTTCAGATGCTTTTAATGTTTCAACTGGATCTGGCAAAAGAGACCTTGAACAGCCAATGACTTCTACCTTGATCATGTCACACAGCCCTGAAGCCTTTGCTAAACGGGCAATACGCACTGCCTCTTCTGCTGTACTTGCACCAGCTGTATTCGGAAGCAGCGTATATCTTGATAAATCAAGCTGCTCCAAAAAATTAGGCTGAGATGCTTCGAATATGTTCATTCTTCTGACAGCAAAGGTTAAAATTTCGGCTTCTGATACGTTCACCGCTTCTTTTTGAATTTCAAATGATGGGTACTTCCCTGTTCCGAGTAATAGTCTTGATGTGAATGTTTTTCCGCCAATGTGCAGCATTGGATCATCCTCCTCCTACAAAATGAACGATTTCAATCGTGTCATTTGGTTGAATTTCTACTTGTTGAAACGCTTCTTTATCAATGATTTCTTGGTTCTTTTCAACGATCACCACACGGTTTTCAAGCTGATAGGCTGATAGCAGATCATAGATCGTTCCATTCTCTTGATCGAAATCAACGATTCTGCCATTCAATTGAATCTTCATACAAATAGTGCCTCCTTTCGTCCAATACGAAACGCGTGAAGCCATTCCTCTTTGACCGGTTCGTCTAATATCAGGTCACGAATGATTTCTCCAGTGATCGGCGCAAGTAAAATGCCGTTCCTGTAATGCCCTGCAGCAAAAAGAATACGCTTGTCTTCTGGATGTCTTCCGATATAGGGATGTAGGTCGTTTGTTGCCGGACGAAGGCCTGCCCAGCACTCTTCAATCGGCATCTCCTTAATAGAAGGCATAAGCTGAGACGCTTTTTGAATCACAGCCTCCATGCCGCCAAGCGTTGGAACAGCCTGCCACTCGTTTGGCTTCATCGTTGCGCCGATAACAAGCTTTCCGCTGTCTCGCTGAACGATATAACAATGATCATGATAAATGGTGTGTGCGAGCGCCGGACCATTATTCCATACAGACACACATTCCCCTTTTACTGGATAAAGAGAATGTGATAATCCGAGCTCTTCAAAAAAACGGCCAGACCAAACACCACTTGCGACTGTCAGGTCATCACATGTGAATGTGCCCTTCGTTGTTCTAACAGTTAACGCTTCTTTATCCCGCTTCACTTCGATCACAGGTGTACACTCTTTCACATCTGCTCCGTACCGGACCGCCGCCTGCCACAAAGCCCTGCATACAGCGTAAGGTTCCACATGCACATCCTCTTCAATCAAACCTGCTCCCAGCATGTGATCTGTAACTTGAGGCATGCATTTTTTTACGCTGCTTGCGTCAAGCCACTTAAATGTAGACAAATGCTGCATCCGGCAAAGGGCTTGTTTCTCTTCTTCTGTAAAGGCGACCTTCATGATACCGCCCGCTGAAGTTCGAATATCAATGCCTGATTCATGAAGAAGATCGACTTTTAATTTTTCGTACAATGCCTGGCTTGCTCTGCCTGCCTGAAAGAAAACATCCTCATGACCCTCTCCTTCAGCATGTGCACCGAGCATCCCGGCAGCCGCACTTGTCGTTTGCTTCCCTACCTCATTCGCTTCAAATACGACCACCTGTTTTCCTGCTTTTGCAAGGTGATAGGCGATTGACACCCCTATGATTCCACCACCAATGATTGCAACGTCATAATGCTTTTTCATAAGGATTCTCCTTTACCTTTTCGGAAAATGATTGTGCCATCATACGCGGCTGATGATGAGTAAAAATCCCAGACATGACAGCGATTCCTTTCACATTAGCGTGTTTCAATTCTGGAACTCGTTCTGGGGTCACCCCGCCGATGGCCACCACTGGAATCGTTAGTGCAGAAGTCAGTTTCTTCACAAGATGTACACCTCTTGCCTGAAGCCCTGGTTTACAAGAGGTGGCATATACGTGACCAAACATGACATACTCTGCTCCATTTTTCTCTGCTTCTTTCGCTTCTTCTATCGAATGGACAGACACCCCCGCATGAAGGTGAGGAAATTTTTTTCGCAGCTCTTTTGGCGAAAAGCTGTGGCCCGGGAGATGCACCCTGTGAATATTGGTAAGCAGCGCAACGTCTACTCGGTCATTGATGACGAGCTTTTCTTTCGGCACACCTTCTAAAAGGAGATTCTTCACGAGATCAACAAGCTCACTTGCTGTTTTAGACCGTTCCCGAATATGAATAAAATCCACTTCAGACGCAATGGCTTTTATTTGTTTGATTAGTTCACCCGCAGGAAGGGAATCATTTGTCACTGCGTGGAGTTCCATTTGCACCAACCCCATCTAAGCATGCTGTTTGCCACATTTCTTTTTGATACGCCATCTCCCAGAAGTGATATTCGTAATAGCTTGAAATCACAAAATTTTCTTTCATATTGGCCCGTACATGGTCTGGTGCTTTTTCTGCTAGTTCATCAAAGCGGTTCACTTGTTCGAAAACGAGTTCCTTAAACCAATCGCCTCCATATGTCAAAATCCATTCTTGGTAAATTGGATGGTCAGGTGTTGTTTGTTTCAGCTTTTCACCTACCTCATAATAGAGCCAGTAACACGGTAATAACGCGGCTAAAATCTCTTCAAACCGTCCGCTTTTTACAGATCGGTACATATGAGAGGTATACGCATAAGCAGTGGGGGAAGGCTTAAAGTTCTCAATGGCTTCATCAGAAATCTGCAGAAGCTCTGTAAATTTCCTATGCAGCGACAGCTCTGCTTCATACGTGCCCTGGGCATGATACGACATTCTGCCCGTCGTATGTAAGTCCTCACTAATCGCCGCTCCATATGCCTGCACCTTTGCAAAATGAGTTAAATAATACGAATCCTGCATCACGTAATAGGTGAAACGATCGAGTGAAAGTGTGCCATCTCCAATCCCTTTGACAAAAGGATGCGTAAAGCTTCCATTCCACCATGTTGCTGTAGCCTCTTTACATTCTGTTGAAAACGTCATGTTCCTCTCCTCCTGTTTTTCCATATAAAAAAGCCACCTTCCGCGTGGAAAGTGGCTTGGAATTTGTAAAAAACATAGTCAAAAACCGCACCACTTCCCTACGCAGGTATGAACCTGTTCAGGTAATGAGGGTCTAAAAGTGAACACTTTTATCTCAGCCCTTTTAAAGGACTCCCCTAGTGGATCAAATATATGATGTTGTACCTCTATCTTAATCAGGAATTGTTCATTGGTCAAGGGTTCATTGTCATTCTAATTGGGCTCTTAGTCCTGCCACATACTCACGGGAACCCGATACAAGCACACGGTCGCCGCTTCTGAGTGTCGTATCTCCATGCGGTACTAAGCTGTCTACCCCTCTGAAAATGCGGACAAATACCAAATCACCGGTGAAAGGAAATTCTCTCAGCATGACATTATGATAACGATGATTGTTCATTTGAATTTGATACAAAGAAGAATCCTCATTTGTTAGCAATCGAATTGCATCAGGTGCTTCAATCAAAGCTCTTAGCACCGTTTTAGATGAAAGGAAAGTAGAAAATGTATCAATGCCCGCTTCCTTCAATGTCAGCTCTGCCTCAGCTTTATTGACACTTGCAATGACTTGTTTCGTTCCTTCTTCTTTTGCAAATAAAGCAATTTCCTTATTTTTCGTCTCACTGCCTGTTGCGACGACAAGGACATCCTCTTGGCCGACGCCTGCCTTTCTCAGCGTCTCATCGTCGTATTGTTCAATTGATTCAACTTCAAAGATAGAGTCTGCTAGCAGTGCTTCCTTATTTTCTTGAAAAACATGCAAAATCCGAATGTCATATTCATCCTGATGCAAATCAAGTGTGACAGGTAAAGTCAGCTGATTTGCACCAATAAAGGTCACACGCTTCTTATAGCTTGCCGCTTGTTCTTTTTTAAACAGCGCTTTAAACCAAACAGGTGTTAAAATACTCGTTAGCACAGCAACTAAAATCAGCGCTCCTGACATTTTATGATCAATGACACCGAGCCGCTCACCAATCGTCGCAGCTGCAATGACGAGTGATAGCGTTGAAGTTAATAAAAAGCCGGAGCCAATGACCTTTTTCATGTCATACCATTTTTTCAAATAAAAAATCGGGATGAGCTTACTCATAAGCAGCGCAATAAACAGCAGCGGAATCATGATCATAATGGTTGGGTCCTTAAACAGTGCCCATATATTCAGATCTACTCCGACCATCACAAAAAAGATCGGGATTAAAAATCCGTAGCCAAATGAGTCCAGCTGCTGAACGAGCTCTTTATTTGGCGAAAGAAGGGACACAAGCACGCCAGCTAAAAACGCCCCAAGAATATTTTCAGCCCCGAGTGATTCAGATAAGGCAACTAAGACTATAATGAGAGTAAATATTGCCCTTGTCCCAATTTGCACGGTTCCTTTAGACATTGACTGAAAAATTGACTTTGTCTTAAATACACGGCCAAATAAATAAAGAAGAATGCCTGCAGCAAATAATAAGAGCAGGAGCCACATGTTCCCTGTTCCATCTCCATAAATGGAGGAAAACACAGCAAGTAAAATCATCGTGACCAAATCAGCAATGACAGCTACAAGCAGAATGATTTGACCGATATTCGTCTGCATCAACTTTTCCTCTTTTAAGGTTGGAACCACTACGCCTAATGAGATGGTAGAGATAATGAGCGTCATTAAAAAGGCATTTTGGATAAACCCTGCGAGTACAAACACATAGGACAGAATAAAAGAAATACAAAATACCCCAAGAAAAATAATGGTGGCAGCTTTAAATGTATGTGGTTCTTTTAAACCATTTGGAAGTTCTCGTGCTTTCTTCTTTGACTCAAAAGAAGAAAAATCTATTTCAAGTCCACTTAAAAACATCAGAAAAATAAAACCGAGCATGGATAATGTATCTAACCATGCATCATGTTCAACAACCAATTGAAAACCGCTTTTCCCAATGATGAGCCCCATGATGATTTCAGCTACAACGACCGGAATGGTCAGCTTAAATCGGTGCAATAAAATAGGGGTGAAAAAGGCGACAATAATAACGACAACGAGTGATGAAACAGATGTATGCTCCATTGGCTAAAGCCTCCTAACATTCATGTTTAATTTTTTAAGTCTTACGTTAAAGCATTGATTCTAACAATTGCCCAAATGAAATGAAAGCCATTCATTATATTTTCTAAAATTCAAACTTCTTTATATCCGACGAATGGATGAAAAAAATCAGGAGGAAACCTTATGAAATTCGATATCATTGGCGATATCCACGGCTGCTACGAAGAGCTACTTACCCTCATACACAAACTAGGATACGAACTCAAACATGGATTACCCGTCCATCCTGATAAGAGAACGCTGGCCCTTATTGGTGATTTAACAGATCGAGGACCTCAGTCAGTAGACGTTATGCGATTTGTCATTCATGCCTATTCCCACGGCGCAATCCGCTATGTACCTGGCAACCATTGCTTTAAGCTTTATCGCTACTTAAAAGGAAATCCCGTCAAATTGCTTCATGGCATCGAAACAACAGTGAACGAAATAAAAAAACTGCCAATTCATGAACAAAACAAATTGTCACATGAATTTAAGCAGTTATTCGAGAAGGCTCCGCTTTATGATGTACTCATTCCTGATGAGCTGATTATTGCACACGCAGCGATGAAGGAAAAGGATATTGGAAAAAAGCCGAATAAACAAATGCGGTCCTATTTATTATTTGGTGCCGTCACAGGAGAAACATGGCCAGATGGACGACCTGTTCGCAAGGACTGGGCAAAGGAGTATCATGGAAAACCGTGGATTGTGTATGGCCATACACCAGTGAAAGAACCTCGATTCGTTGGCAGAACCGTCAATATTGACACAGGCTGCGTATTTGGCAACCAGCTGTCTGCCCTCACATACCCTGAGCTTAAAACGGTCTCCGTTCCTTCATCCATGCCTTATGATAAGTCAAGATTTCAGCATTTCACATCATAAAAAAAACGGCCCTGCGCTGCAGGTGACCGGGTTTCTCTATTTAAAGAAGCAAGGATTTCATATCATCAGGAAGCGGAGCTGAAAATGTCATTTGCTCACCTGTCATCGGATGAGGAAACACAAGGGTTTCACTATGCAGTGCCTGCCGGTCTATCCGCTCGGCCCTTCCGCCATACAGCGTATCTCCGATGAGCGGATGCCCAAGAAATTGCATATGAACACGAATTTGATGTGTTCTCCCGGTTTCAAGTGAGAGAGACACATCCGACATGTTCAACTCAGCGATTACCGCTCGCACGGAATAATGCGTCACTGCCTCCTGCCCATCATCATCAACCATCCGCTCGATGATACTATCCCCTTTTCGGGCAATTTTTGCAGCGATCGTTCCATGTTTTTCTGTGATCATGCCATGTGTAAACGCTCTGTACGTTCGTTTAACCGCTCCACTTTTTTGCGCCTTTGATAAAAGGCTATGGGCAAAGCGATGCTTCGCCACAAGCATGACGCCAGATGTATCACGATCAAGGCGGTTCACCAAATGAACCGTATGCCGAACAGACTGCTTGGCATAATGATGCAGCAATCCATTCGCAATACTGTGCTCAGGATGCTCCCGAGAAGGGATCGAAGGAATATACGGCCTTTTATTCAGCACAAGGACATGCTCGTCCTCAAATAAAATATCAAGCGGAATGGGTGCAGGCTTCAGTCCTTCACTCACTTTTTCCTCGGGAAATAAAATGGTGAGCCTGTCTCCTTCATGCAGCTCGCACTTCACGGTAACATGCTCTCCATTAATGAGGAGGTCACCGCCATCAAACTTAATATCCGTCAGCATTCTTTTCGAAATGCCAAGATCAATTAAATATTCCTTTAAAAGCAGTCCTTCTTCTTTGGCTGTTATGATTTTGTTTAACGTAAAGTATTCCAGCGGTAACAACCTCTTTCTTATTCTCCTTTTCCGATAAAGGAATCTTGCACCCTTTTCCAAAACGGAAACGGTCTAAATCTGGCAAAACGGACATTCTCGTCTGCCACCCGGCATTGAATGGATTTGACGTCTTTATGAAGCAGTGTCAAATGATCAATGGTCACCTGAAAATCGACATCATTCCTCGGTTTAATCACACAAGTATGGTGGTCAGGCAAAATAAGCGGTGAACCGACCGTCCGAAACACTCTGTTGTTGATTGAAGCCATTTCTGCCAGCTGAATAGCTCTAATGGAAGGGTGAATAATGGCACCACCCAATGCCTTATTATAGGCCGTACTGCCAGATGGTGTAGACAGACAAAGACCGTCACCTCTAAATGTTTCAAACAGCTGACCTCTGATTTCAACATCTGCCACCAGTGTCCCTTCCATGCTTTTAATCGTACATTCATTCATCGCTAAATATTTCTCTTCTCTCCCGCCGTCGTTGTATCTGACAATGACTTCTAATATCGGATATTCCACAATATGATAAGGCGTTTTCGCAATGGCTAAGACAAGTTTTTCAATTTCACTTGGCACCCAGTCAGCATAAAAACCAAGATGACCTGTATGAACACCGACAAAAGCTGTTTCATTCAGACGGCTGCTGTAGCGGTGAAAGGCATAAAGAAGGGTACCGTCTCCACCAACTGTAATGACAAGATCCGGTTCCTCTTCATTTAGTTCCATTCCAAAATCCAATAAGTAGGTCTGAATTTTACTTTTGAGCGTGTCAGATACAGAATTCCCTTTTGAAGAAACTGCAAATTTCATGAATTCTTCTCCTTTTTCACCTTGCTGCTATGAGTGGGCAGCATCATATTTGATCAAACTGGCTTAGCTGTCGTTTTTCTTTTTCCGGGAAAATGCCACTTGTGCTTCTTGAATTTCCCCTCTGATTTCGGACATTTCTTCATCGAGACGAGATGCTGCCTCAGATGCTCTTTGAAGGCGCAACTTGACCTTCTCCGGGATATTCCCGCTATATTTATAATTCAGAGAATGCTCAATGGTCGCCCAAAAGTTCATCGCAAGCGTACGAATTTGGATTTCGACAAGGAGCTGCTTCTCTCCATTGATCGTTTGCAGCGGATATAACACAACAAGGTGGTAAGAGCGATATCCACTTTCTTTATGTTCTGCAATATAGTCGCGTTTATCTACAACCACAAAATCTTTACGTGACTGGAGCATTTTTTTCACGACTTGTATATCTTCTACAAACTGGCACATAATGCGAAGCCCAGCAATATCCTGCATCGTTTCAATCTCATGCATCGGGATGTTTTTACGCTTTGCCTTTTCTAATATGCTGGCAACGGGTTTCACTCGGCCTGTGACAAATTCTACTGGTGAATGGTCATCCTCGAATTCATACAGCTTTCGAATGCCTTTTAGTTTCACTTTTAATTCTTCGACTGCTTGTTTATACGGTGCGAGGAATTGATCCCATTGTTTTTTGTCCATGAAACTTCCCCCAATTCCATATACCTAATTATTTCAGAGGAATGTGCTTTTCACTTTCTCTTCCATATCTCCGTAATTGGCATTGTCTTTAATATTGTCGATTAAATAATGTAATTCCTGTTGAAGCTGAATGAGTTCCAGCGAATGTGCATCCGATACCAAATAGACAGGGATGTCACGATTCATTGCTTCTTTTAATGGAGCCCATGTATGTTCTCCTAAAATAAGATACGAAAAGGACTCCTCGGTTTCAAGTATGTAAACGAACGCAAAGTGATCAGAATCAACAAGCATTTGTCCTGATGCTTTCGCTTTTTGGATTTGCTCTTCTGACTGGATTGTCAAAATCAGCCTGTCTTCTTTTAATGTTGCTTCTGTGATTTCAATTCTGTTTTGCATCATGATCTCCTTTACAACAAAGTACAGCTTTATTTTATCATATCAAGTTCAATATTGATAAACCGAACTTTTTGAGAAAATCCTGTTTTTCTCTCTTAAATGATCCTTTCCCATGATTTTTCATTCATTTTGGTCCATGCCTAAAGAAAATAGAGAGAAAAAAACAGTCTTTTACATGGTGAACACACTTCATGTACAATAATCATATTTCCTCTAAATGAAAGGTTGATGTCAAAATGGCACAGGAAATTGAAATAGAACTAAAGCAATTATTAATGAAAGAAGAATTTGAACAGCTGAAACAGCATTTTCAATTGAAGGATGAGGATTTCCTCACGCAAACCAACTATTATTTTGATACACCTCAATTTGATATAAAATCTCAATTGGCTGCATTAAGAATGAGAGAAAAAGGCGGTCAATGGGTGCTCACATTAAAGGAACCGCACGAAATAGGCTTGCTCGAAACCCACCAAACGATCGCTCCCCCATCTCAACTTGACGATTTTGAGCTGCCAGAAGGGGAAGTTGCGGACAGATTAGACCACCTGAACATTCAAAAGGATCAAATTGTGTACTTTGGTTCACTTGAAACGTCAAGAGCAGAAAAAATGATTCAAGAAGGCTTAATTGTTTTGGATCACAGCCGATATTTAACAGTAGAGGACTATGAACTTGAATTTGAAGTGAGCGACCTGGAAACCGGGCAAGCCGCTTTCTCCGCATTGCTCCGCAAATTTCATATCCCAGTAAGAAACACGAAAAACAAAGTCGTTCGTTTTTATGAAGAAAAATTGAAAACACAGAATAGATGAATTCCTTGAAGGAGGAACATGATGAACGTTAATCAACTTCAATCCTTTATGCAGCTTCAAGCGCTTAAAACATTACAAACAGATCCAGCACAATCGCAAATGTCTGACGGTCAAGAAACAAATGCCCAAGCGTCATTTCAGTCGTTGCTGCAAGATTTTTTAGGCGGATCAGAATTATCTCGTCTCCCGCTTTCCATTTCTGCTTTCATGGGTACGGAACCATCAACGGCTCCGAACACGCAATATGCGCGTACAAACCCATATTTATCTGCGATTGCCGGTAGTGATCAGCTTCAAACCCAATCTTTGTATACAAATGACAATCAATTGAATACAGCGAATGGCATTGGAAATGTCTTAAACAACAGTTACACCCCACCGCTTCAAAAGGCTGTCTCAAGCGGGTCATCATCAAAAGAAATTAATCAAATCGTGTCACAAATGGCTCAAAAGCATGGCGTTCCTGAAAAACTGATTCACGCGGTCATTAAGCAGGAATCCGGCTATCGCCCGAATGCTGTCAGCCATGCAGGTGCGCTTGGTCTCATGCAGCTCATACCATCTACAGCTAAATCACTTGGCGTGCAAAACGCCTTTGATGCGTCCCAAAACATTGAAGGCGGAACGAAGTATTTAAAACAAATGCTCCATAAATATAACGGAAATATCTCACTCGCCTTAGCTGCCTATAATGCAGGCTCTGGGAATGTAGATAAATACGGGGGCATCCCTCCATTTAAAGAAACACAAAATTATGTCAAGAAAATCACAGCTCAATATTTCGCTTAAACCGAAGAGAATAACCTCTTCGTTTTTTTGTATGTCGCTTTTCCCCCTTTTTTGACTGAATGTGTTATGATATGGTCAATTGATCACGGAATCCGTTTCTCTCTTTTATTTCGAGCAGACCAAAGCGGTTTGTTTGTGGAATCGAGATGAGGTTGTTAAAATAAGTACAAGAATAGAAACAATAAAATAGAACAAACTGAATATCACTTTTGAAATAAATGAAATGCGCAATAGGGTGAGTCATCCTATTAACTACGAGTAAAAGGAGTAGTCAACATGGTACAATCGTTTAACGCACCTTACGAAGCGGTTGGAGAGGAACTTCTATCGCAACTTGTTGATACTTTTTATGAAAATGTAAAGTGTCATCCTTTGCTTCATCCTATTTTCCCGGATGACTTAAAAGAAACAGCAAGAAAACAAAAACAGTTTTTAACACAATATTTAGGCGGACCACCGCTTTATACAGAGGAGCATGGCCACCCAATGCTGCGGGCGAGACATCTCCCTTTTCCGATTACTGAGGAGCGGGCTGACGCATGGCTTGAATGCATGGAGGATGCAATGAATCAAGTAGGTTTAACCGGCAATATTCGTGACTTTTTATTTGAACGGCTTTCTCTGACGGCTCGTCATATGGTCAACCAAACACCTGAAAAGGATGGACGATCTTGAGCTGCAATTCGCACGATCAATATTTCTCACATTGTCACGGACATCCTCAAAAGCCGATTGAAATCTATGTATTCATTGATCCTCTAAGCCCAGACTGCTGGTTATTAGAGCCATCCATTAAAAAATTGAAAATGAAATATGGCCGTTTTTTCACTTTACGAACGGTAACAAGTTCTAGTATTAACGCTTTGAATCGGAAAAGAAAGAAACATTTACTGACTGAAGCATGGGGGAAATTTGCCACTAAAACGCAGACCAAAAAAGAACAAATGCTGTCTGAACAAATTGTGACGTCACCCTACCTCGCCTCACTCGCACTAAAAGCAGCGGAGCTTCAAGGCAGAAAATGCGGAATGAAATTTTTGCGTCTTATTCAAGAATCACTTTTTTGCCATCAGCAAGATGTTACAAATGAGCAGGTGCTGATAGAAAATGCAAAAAGTGCTGGTCTGGACATCGAGGAATTCCAGCGCGACATTCATTCTCAAAGTGCTGTGAAAGCACTACAATGTGATATGAAAATTGCAGCTGAAATGGACGTATCTGAGCTTCCGACCTTCGCCTTCTTTAATACCGTAAATGGAGATGAAGGATTAAAAATTTCGGGTGCCTACTCTTATGATATATACGAGGAAATCCTTTTTGAAATGATTGGTGAAAAACCAACACCTTCAGAACGGCCTCCAATTGAATGGTTTATTGCGTACTTTCAATTTGCTTCCGCAAAAGAGATAGCCGTTGTCTATGACCTGACGCTTGAAGAAGTCGAACGAGAAATGAAGAAGCTGGCTTTCGCTCAAAAAGTAGAACGTGTACAAGTGCAGCAAGAAATGTTTTGGCGCTATAAAGAGAATGACCACCATACAGATCTTGATGTCTATCGTTGTGAAAATGAACATGGGTGCTGACCCATGTTTTTCTTTACTCTAAAAAGAACGTTTGTTCTATTCATAAACACGAAGAAACCGCGCCGGGATAAGCGCGGTTTCACTATGTCTTAACGACAACAAAGGGGATGGGAGAAATTTTTCACGGTCAAACAAAGGGGTAATGTTTGTATGTGATTAATTTCACATCTGTAGTATATCAAATTTTGTCGACTTATGACAACAGATATGCTATATGTTCATATTTTTGTCACAAAACATAAGAGGGTTGTCACTTTCATATAGTAAAAGTAACAAAGAAATGGGGGGATCTGCATGCGTAGCACAACTATTGGACTTGTTGCCATTGGCTTATGTTTCTTTTTAAATCTATTAGGCTTAATGAAGATGCTTCCTCTTTATTTGACGTCTCCACTCTTATTTTCTGCGATTCTTTTGACGCTTTATCGAATGAATCACCGTAAGACCTTTAGAGGTTTTAAAGGTTGATGATTAACAAGGATTGGCCTAGGCATCTGAAGAGGTCTTTTTTATGAGAAAAAAACTCCTGCCAAAAGATGAGATAGCACTCACACGTCTGACAGAAGTCTTTTCATTACTCACCTGTTTTGGAGATGAGCTCTTCCATTTCTTTTAGTTTTTCTTCAAACAATTGACATGCTGCTTCGATTGGTTCTTTAGAAGCCATATCAACACCTGCTTTTTTCAGCACATTGATTGGATAATCAGAGCTTCCTGCTTTAAGGAAATCGGTGTAGCGCTCTACCGCCGGTTTTCCTTCTTGTAATATTTGCCTGCTTAATGCCTGCGCCGCACTATAGCCTGTCGCGTATTGATACACATAATAGTTGTAATAGAAATGAGGAATTCTCGTCCACTCTAATCCAATTTCCTTATCAACCACCATGCCGTCACCAAAGTACTTTTTGTTCAGGTCATAATAAAGGTTCGTCATAAATTCTGGCGTTAAAGCCTCTCCTTCTTGTGCTTTCACATGAATAAGGTGCTCAAACTCAGCAAACATCGTTTGTCTGAATACCGTTCCTCTAAATCCTTCTAACAAGTGATTTAATACATACAAACGCTGCTTTTTATCGTCTAAATGATTAAGCAGGTATTCGCCTAGTAACGCTTCATTTGTAGTGGAAGCCACTTCAGCTACAAAGATACTATAGTTTCCATACGGATATGGCTGGTGCTTTCTTGTATAGTAACTGTGTACAGAATGTCCAAATTCATGAGCCAGTGTAAACAAATTATCAATATTATTTTGCCAGTTCATGAGGATATATGGATTTGTACCATAGCTCCCAGATGAATAAGCGCCGCTTCGTTTCCCTTTATTCTCATAAACGTCTACCCAGCGATTGTCGAGTCCTTCTTTTAACACGGACACATAGTCTTCTCCTAATGGCGCTAACCCTTTCAGCATATAATCCTTTGCTTCATCGTAGGTGAGCTTCATGCCAGCATCTTTCACAAGTGGTGTATACAAGTCGTAATTGTGCACTTCATCAAGCTTTAATACCTTTTTACGTAATTCAATATAGCGGTGTAATAACGGTAAATATTGATGAACTGTATCAATTAGATTGTCATACACTTCTTCCGGGATGCTGTTTCGTGATAGTGCTGCTTCTCTTGCCGATTTGTAATTTCGTACTTTTGCATAAAAATTATCCTTCTTAATCGAACCGCTCAGTGTAGAAGCAAGTGTATTCTTATACTGATCATACGTTTTATACACAGCTTTAAAGGCATTCTTTCTCACTTCACGATCATCACTATTTAAAAATGTGATAAAGTTGCCGTGGGTAATTTTCTTTTCCTCTCCATTCTCATCCTTTACAGAAGGAAACGAAATATCGGCGTTGTTAAACATACTAAAAGTAGTAGATGAAGATGAAAGTGGTTCAGAGGCCTCAGCTAATAAAGCTTCTTGCTCCTCACTTAAAATATGTGGACGCTCTTTATTAATTTCTTCGAGAGCATGTGAATACAGTTTTAATTCTTCTTTTTCCAGTATGAATTGCTGCAATTTATCTTCTTGAATCGATAAAATCTCTGGAACAATATAAGCAGATGTACTAGACAGCTGTGTAAATAGATTCGATGCCTTATCATTTAACGCTTGAAATGATGAGTTTGTTGTATCTTCATCGTATTTCATATGCGCATATGTATAAAGCTTGCCAAGCTTTTCAGAAAGTTGATCCTGAAAGGTTAGGGCTTCATACAGAACATCAGCAGAATGGGCCAGCTTGCCTTTAAATTGGGCCAGCTTTGGAATTTCTTTTTTGACCGCTTCGAATTCCTTGTTCCATGCATCGACGCTTTCAAAAATATCTTCAAGACGCCATTTGTTTTCTTCTTTTACTTCGCTTCTGTCTGGTAAATGATTGTTTTTGTTTTGTGAAGTCATATGAATCCCCCTTGCATGAGTTGTGTTGAACCAACCTTTCGGAAAGTGAAAAAAATTGGTGTTGTATTTATCTTCTTTGTTTTGAACTATATTTGTCAAATCATATGCAGAAATAAATACCAAACAGACTAAAAAAATGAGAAAAAAGCGTTTCTTTCGATTCAATAGCAGCACCACCTTTTTCTTATCATGATCAAAGTGGTCATGAAACATGCTAATGAAATAAGAAAGTATCTCGTTTTAACACTTCATCTAGTGTTCGTATAGGCATTTGATTCAACGATATTTCATAATTACCCTCTTTCGTCATATGTAAAAACCCTTGTCTTACAAGCGCCTTTACATATGCAGTGATCACCTCTTTTATTTCTTCTCTTGAAACATCGCCAAATCGGAGTTTCACTTCTTTCATCTGCACACACCGATTGATTTCTTTCATCAGCTGTTGAATCGTTACTCGTCCGCTTCCTTTTTTCCTCATCATCCAATCATAGAGACGACCCTGCCAAACATACACAGGACTTGTAAAGATATACGCTTCTTGAATCGGGATAAATAATGCAGTTGGCAAAAAAGGGAATGCCGTTTGATGATGCTCATAAAAAATATCTCTCAAACGTTTGCTTTCATTTGATAAAATGCGGGGAGGACGCTGCCTAAATTGCTGTATACACTTAAGCCATTGTTGGTTTACTTGACACTTGCTTGAGGGCAGAGATAGGAGTGCCGGAAGTTCACTGTATGCTGAAGGTGGTCTGACAGTCATTGCCGCACATATTTTCGTTGGTTGAAACACGAGAAATTGATCAAGATGGATGAACCTATTCTGGATCGGGCAGAAAAAAATCAACCGCCTTTTTTCTGATTCCCTTAAAATCCCCCAATGAATGGAGGAGAAAGAAAAAAGATGGGCAGATTTTCGTTTTAAACGATTTGCCCCTATCATCCAAATGGGAAAGAGCCCTGCTTCACGGAGACCTGCTGTTCTTCTGCGCAGCTCTTGCCGGGAAATATTTGCACATTGAAATTCGATTGCATAGGTTTCACTTCCTATAGAGACCGTCACATCAGGACGCTGATGAATCTTTGACATATATTTTTCCAGCGCCGGTTGATGTCCTAACCGCTTCAGCCAATTCATAATAGCTTTCTTTCCCGCCTGATGATAAGCTGTTTCGCCTGAGGCTAACGGACATGCTGTCAGCTGTTTATGCGCAAAATGATAGACACGATGCTCCCCTAGCTTTAATTGCACCTCCTCCCTGCACTCAGGACAATAAAATTTGCACGTCGTTCTTACATGCTCCAGACGGCTTTTCGATAGATGATGTGTAATTCGAATAAGCTTACCGTTATCCATCATTGCTGCATTCATTCAGTTCGCCCCTCGCTCTTTGATGACCGTATTATAGCTTATTCGTCATAAGGAATCGAAAAGGCAAAATGAATTTTTACCGTGTCAAAAGATGATTTTGCTAACCATCTCTTCAGTAAAATAAAAAATCCCCCTTATAGTAAAGGGGGAAAATACAATCTTTATAAAAGTGGTGACAATAATCTTGCTGTTGATTCAAACATTCTGATCCTCAAAGATCTTTTTGCAAATTCTTCTGGAACAATTTCATGTGACTGCTCTAAATCACCTAAGAAATCGTTGACGAGCTTCTCTGTGCTTTTCGTTTTATAAAGGAAGGCATTCACTTCAAAGTTCAAATGAAAGCTTCTCATATCCATATTTGCCGTTCCAATCGAAGCCAGCTCGCTATCTACAATAATAAATTTACTATGCATAAAGCCTTGATCATACTCGTACACCTTTGCCCCTGCGTCAAGAAGCTCCGGGAAGTATGAACGAGATGCATGAAAGACAATTCGTTTATCAGGATTCTTTGGAGCAATAATCCGTACATCTACTCCGCTCAATGCGGCAATTTTCAATGCGGACAAAATATCATCATCCGGCACAAAATACGGTGATGCGATCCAAATGGACTTTTTGGCGGAGATGATCATGGAGAAAAAGAGATTTTTAATGACCTCCCACTGCTTGTCAGGACCGCCAGCAATCATTTGTACGCCTTCTGTTGTACTTTCAATGTGGCTGAAATCTTTGAAATAGTCCACACCTGAGCATCTTTCATTCGTCATATAATACCAATCCTGCATGAAAATCTGCTGGAGGTCGCGAACAGCTTCGCCCTTAATCATCAGATGTGTATCACGCCAAAATCCATATTGTCTGCTTCTGCCCATGTATTCGTCTCCAATGTTAAGCCCGCCGACAAATCCCACTTCTCCATCAATCACGACAATTTTTCTATGATTTCGGAAGTTGATTTTATTATTTAAAAGGGGCAGCCTTACTGGTAAGAACGGAACAATCTGAACGCCAGCCTTTTCTAGGTCAGCAATATATTGACGCGAGAGCTTTAAGCTTCCTACATCGTCATATAAAAAGCGGACAATCACACCATTTTTCGCTTTTTCAATGAGAATGTCCTTTAATTCTTGGCCAAGGTCATCGTGGCGGAGAATGTAATATTCTAAATGAATGTGATGTGTTGCTTTTTTGATCTCTTCAAAAATATGCGAGAATGTTTCTTCGCCATTGGTTAGGACTTTAGAGGACGTGCGATATGTAATAGGGGTATGTCCAAGTCTATGGGCCAGCTTAAATAAGAGCTGCTGATGATCACCCATATGTGTCATTTTTTCAATCGCTTCTCTATGAATACGTTCATCCTCCTGGATTAACTGCTCGTCCAGTACCGCCTTCTTTTCAAACAGCCGGCGCTTTTTGATATTGCGTCCAAAGAAAATGTAGAACAAAAAGCCGAATAACGGAAAGCTGCCAAGCAGGACAAGCCATGTAATCGTTTGAGAGGGATTCCGGTTCTCCAAGAAAATAACAAATCCGATGAAGATAATCGATAAAGTAAATAGAACACTGACAGAACTTAATACACTTACCGCTAAATCACCGGCAATCAACTGGATGATTAAATAAGCACCTATCGTAATGATAAGAAAAAATAGAACTTTGACTACATTTCTCATTTCATTTTCTCCTTGCCGATCTCTTTATTCACCTATTCATTCAGATAAAAAAGCCGATTCCTCTATAGAAATCGACTTTTTGTTAGTTACGAGAAGTGCTGTTGAATCGTTTCAAGGGCATTCCCTTCGATAATCAGCTGACCGTATTCTTTCAGTCTGTAGATGCTGACCACTGATTCATGAGCATATTCAAGCAAAATGCTGAGCTTATTCTCCACTTGCTCATCTGACAAGTTCTCGTGGAAGTCAACATATAGATAATAACGGTTTTCAAACGAATATAAACTTGTGGTAAAATCCTGCATATTTAATTGAGAAAGTGCAATCAAATCTTCAAAGTCATCCATTTTTAACACAAATTGAAGTTGAAGTTTTTTGTCCTTCTCATTATGGTCTTCTTGATCTTGCTCTTCTTTATGAAAATCATCAAGCAATGCGTCTAAGCTTTCTTCATCTGTTTGATCTTTTTTATCTTCTGGAATCGGCAATTCGAGCTTTTGTCCATCTTTAGAAAGTTGGGCTTTTGTCACGACAATTTCAAGACCTTTGTCAAGTGCCTGTACTTGAATCCAAAGCGGTCCCTCTACTGCAAATTCTTCTTCTTCGTGCACTTCGTCCATTACTTCCCAAAACAGCTCTTCACTGCGCTCACGATTGTACCAAATCTCTTCACGGTCAAATCCGCGATCTTCAATATCACCGTAGGAAATATAAAATTTGACTGTATGTTCATTTATTCTTTCGATTTCCATTTTGCCAACCTTCCCTTCTATATAAGATGTTGAAGGGACATACAAGCTCCCAATTAATAGTACTTTACTACACTTTACCCGTTCCGTCTACATGTTAACCGTTTAAAGAATTGAGGTATTGCTTCGTACTGTCTATTTTATGATATATATTGTTTTCGTGCAATTTTAAGACCTTTCTTTTCCTTAAGAAAGCAACAAATTAAATTATCTTTTAACATCATGATTGATCATACATTTTCGCATTTGAACGCAACTTTTGTTATTTTCGTGTTATTTTCAAAAAGATAACAAAAAAGAACTGTCTTTCACAAGACAGTCGCAATTGTGAGTAATATAAGAAGAAGAATCATTGAAATATACGAATTTTTATAATACCTGTTTCCGCAGGTTAAACCGTATATTCTAATTATACATCACTTTTAGACACCGAACAAACATTCTGATAAAATGCTTTTGAGGTGATTTAATGACTGATCTCGAAAGGAAAATTTATCGCATCATTTATAATATGAGCAGATTCAGAAAGAAACCTACAATGGATAATCTGAAAAGAAAAACTGGTAAAGATGAGGCAGCGATCCGTAAGGCGGTAAAGAACCTTGTATCAAGAAATGAATTAGAATGGGATACGGAGAAGAAGGAATGGCGGTTTAAGTAGTTCAGCACCAGAGAAGCCTGACATAGGGAAGCCTTCTTGAAGTAGCTAATTTTCATAAAAAAGAAACCAAGAGCATAAAACAACACTCCTGGTTTCTTCGTTATTATAATAATTTTATATGTTTAATAACACTAGGTTGCTAGCCAACCATGCAAGGAACTTAACCCAAGACATTTTGCTTCGTGAATCTACTAATTCTTTATTCTTGCTTTTTGCGTCTTTCCATTTTTTTGAGTCTTTTAGTTTTTGTAATTTTTTCTTTGGAACTTTTTTAAAATCTTTACCATCATGTTTTGTTCCGTCCACATTCTCTGCTCCGACTTGTTTCCCCTTATCGTTATAAACATGCCCATGCCATTTACCTGTTTTAGTTTCATGAGGTCTATCTATTCTAGCTTTCAGCCACCACCTAGATCAACTTGTGCACTTGAGGCAGCTTCAGCCATATTAGGGGAAAATATTGAAAACATAAGTATAGCAGTTAAAACTGTTAATAATATCTTATTGAAATTTTTCATATAAAATCTTCCTTTTTTCGCTATTTATTTTTGTATTAGTTTATTAATGCTAGAGAATTTAAAAGTAATATTTGTATCAAACATTTTATTTATGTAGGTTAAGAAATCAGCCAACTCTTCTTCGTTTGAATAGCTAATATTCAATTCTTCATCTAGAGAGAAGAATTGAATTGAATAGTCAATATCAGGTTTATAAGATAATAAATCTTCTATAAAACCTGTTATTTTTTGTTTTTCTTCTTCTACCAATTCTCTGCAAATTGCAATTTTCACTTCAAAAAAGTTTTCTGCAGTTTCACCGTCTTCATCCATTATGGACCTCAGATACTCTTTAGGAGTTTGATCTAAAGTATCAGTCACCATAATAAAAGCAATGTCTTCAAAATCTAAAGCAACTCTATAAAATTCATTTTTTTCTGTAAGAAATAATCTTTCAAAATTCATCATAAATCACCTCCTTATTCTCCCAATTAATAGGATATATGAAAAACATGGGTAAAACAACATAATTTTAAACATTTTTCTTGTTTTTTCCCATTTAAACACAACGTAAGTACTACGAATACATTAATTGATTTCGCAATGTAAGATCAAAAAACATTATAATTTCAAGTCAATGGTAATAAAGACTGAATTTATATCAACGAAAAAAGCCCCTCCAATAATAGACTAACCTAGTCAAATGGGACATAAAAAAACACCTTTCAAGTGATACACTTAAACTAAGTGCTAATTTGGAGGGTATTTTTTATGAAAAAAAACAAATATTCAGCTGAAATAAAATGGCGGTTGTGAAAGATAAATTAAGCGGGCAGTTTACAAATCAACAAATTATGGATAAATATCATATAAAGAA
>Ga0209463_1000652_pt1 | contig 24449 bp, 17 predicted proteins | sample AgamicMgSfrz_FD_187169 | JGI IMG/M metagenome (GOLD analysis project Ga0209463, IMG submission 187169) | Agave microbial communities from Guanajuato, Mexico - Mg.Sf.rz (SPAdes) (version 2) | ecosystem: Host-associated > Plants > Phyllosphere > Phylloplane/Leaf | place: Guanajuato, Mexico... | reverse complement strand
TAAAACGTTCTGCATTTTTTATATAACATAGTCTTTAATTCGTCCCCTTAACAACAATATCTGCTCTTTCAATCGGCTTATGTGCTTCAACATATATATCCTCTGCAATCATCCAGTTATTCTCCCACAACTCTTTAGCCTCTTCACCATCTCTTTCCATACCTCTTAAAAGTCTGATTCCTCGTGGGCAATCAACCCATATAGTTAAATCGTATAAATCAGCTAGTTCCTTGCGAATTGAATAAACCCCTTCTATTATCACAATGCCGCCGACGGGAACGTTATGCCACTCTGCCAAACTGTCTGTCTCCCAGTCGTATCGTTGATAAGCACCTTCTATGTTTTGACTAACTGGTACAAGGATATTATTTAATACACGTTTCCAATCAAAGTCTGCACCAATTGGCTTAACGGCAGGTTTTGCGTCAATTATTTGTGTGGACGGCAAATAAAAATCATCCATATGTACAACCGTTACAGAAGAGCATTCTTTACTCAACCGGTTCGCAAAGGTACTTTTTCCAGCTCCTCCACATCCATCTATTCCAATTAACAATGTGGATTGTTTCCTTGGAGTTGAATCTATTAAGGTAATTAACTGGCTAAAATAACTGATTTCACCATTTTTTAAATAAATAATCACTATACCACCACTTTTTAAGTAAATTAAAACTTGCCGTTTTAACAATTAGTTTATGAAGGGAATAAATTGTTAATGCTAATAGTAAAAAGGATGTGATAAACATGTATGCAGAATTATCAAAGAATGAACAGGGCAGATATGCTCTTCCTAATGGAGAATATTTTACAACAGATGACGACATTGAAGCTTTTATTCAGGACCAATGGATAAAAACAACTGTTGATCATAATCATGAAGATTATTACTTAGTAGGTTATCCTGATATTTCCTTGCAAGGATTAATGGCCAAGTTTCCTAATGTTGTTTAATATGTTCAATTAGCAGATAGTTCATATACAGTCTATTATGACAAAAAAACACAGCCACGGACATTAAGGTGATGGTCGTTATATTAGTGTAAACAAGATTAAGGAATTAGTTTATTAAAGTACGTTATTATATAACGATATTGCTTCATTAGTAAATATGTTATTATCCACCTTTCTCTAGGTTATTATAAGAAAACTCCTAAATGAATAAAAATCTATAAGATTATTACAATGTAAAAACAAATCTAGTATAAAGTCGCTTGATTATAGTACAAACTTTAAGATTTTCATGATAAACCCTAATTCAAGGTCCTATTGATTTTGTGGGGTTTGACTTTATTCTTTTCCATCAACTATGAAACAAAAAAACACAGCTCTGCAAAGAGCTGTGTTTTTTTGTTACGCATACATCTTTCCAGATTCTTCTTTGCGGAAAAAGCTCGTCATCGCATTGAAGACATCTGCCTTTTGTCTTAGCAAGTAATGTCTGAACTTTTCATTTGAGATATTTTTGTAGGCAGACATTAAGGTGCTGTGGCGATTGTATTGGTTGACCTCTCCATAACCAAACATATTGGATACTTCCATCAGTTCTTCAACAAGCTTTACACAGCGGGCATTGTCGGATGTGAGGTTATCGCCGTCTGAGAAGTGAAATGGATAAATATTAAATCTGCTTGGATCATATTTGTCATTGATCAATTCAAGTGCCTTCCTGTATACGGAAGAACAAATAGTACCTCCGCTTTCTCCTTTAGAGAAGAAATCCTCTTCTGACACGACTCTTGCTTCGGTATGATGGGCGATAAATTCAATTTCAACAGTTTCGTATTTTGTACGGAGAAATCTTGTCATCCAGAAGAAAAAGCTTCTTGCCATATATTTTTCCCATAGTCCCATTGAGCCGCTCGTATCCATCATAGCAAGGACAACTGCCTTTGATTCTGGCTTTGTTACTTCATTCCATGTCTTAAACTTTAAGTCTTCCGGGTATATTGGATAAAAGCCTGGCTTGTTGCTCATTGCATTCCGTTTAAAGGCAGACATCATCGTTCGTTTCTTATCAATATTACCCATCAACCCTGTTTTCCTGATGTCGTTGAATTCAATATTCTCGACTACAATTTGGTCCTGTTCTTTTCGCTTCAAGTTAGGCAGTTCCAATTGCTTGAAGAGTGCTTCCTCGAGCTCCATTAAGGACACTTCTGCTTCAAAGTAATCTTCTCCTGCCTGGTCGCCGGCTCCTTGGCCTTTTCCAGGTCCTTTCTGGTTGCCAGATCCATCTCGAGCCACAACATCGCCAACTTGGCTGTCTCCATTTCCTTGCCCAACATGTTTATTTTTATCATAATTATAGCGAATTTTATATTCATCTAAAGAACGTATTGGTATTTTCACTACTTCTCTTCCATTAGACATCACGATGTTTTCTTCGGTAATTAAGTCGGGCAGATTATTTTTGATAGCCTCTTGCACTTTTTCCTGGTGTCGCTGCTGGTCGTCATGGCCTTTACGATGGAGGGACCAATCTTCTTGGGAAATTACAAACTGGTGGTTATTTTCACTTTTTGTCATCCTTACCCCTCCTAAAAATAAATTTTTTCAGCACCATTTTCTGGTTTCATGCATAAACTAATTCGGGCACCATCTTCCAAAAAATTAGTGATTACTCTATCATATGCATGACGCTTAAATAATTTACTAATAATTTAGAAAATTTGGCAATATAGTCGAATGACAATAATTAACTTTCCCTATGGATAAAAGAAGGAACAGACAAGTCCATTGCCCGTTCCTTCTCCATCATCATCATCAGCGGTTTAATAGACTTCCGACATAGCGCAGCAAATCATTAGCAGATGTAGAATTGTAGCCATGTTCATCAATTAGGCGTGCAATTACTTCATTCACTTTTTTAAGCTGCAGCTCATCAGGTGTTTTAGTGGAAGTTGTGATTTTAACTACATCTTTCAAGTCAGCAAATAATTTCTTCTGAATCGCTTCTCTCAAGCGATCATGAGAATTGTAGTCAAATCTTTTCCCTTTACGTGCATAAGCGGAAATACGGATAAGAATCTCTTCACGGAATGATTTTTTCGCATTTTCAGAGATGCCAATTTGTTCTTCTATAGAACGCATCAGTTTTTCATCAGGATTGATTTCTTCTCCTGTAAGTGGATCACGGAGCTTATTCTTGTTGCAATATGCTTCTACATTATCCAAATAGTTATCCATAAGTGTTTTGGCTGATTCCTCATAAGAGTAGACGAATGCCTTTTGCACTTCTTTTTTCGCGATTTCATCATATTCCTTGCGAGCAAGTGAAATGCAGTTCAGATACTTTTCACGCAATTCATTTGTGATTGATGAATGTTGATCTAAACCATCCTTCAAGGAACGAAGCACATCTAATGCATTGATAGTCGTGATGTCCTTGCGGATGATTGTGGATGAAATTCGATTGATCACATAACGCGGATCAATCCCGCTCATTCCTTCATCACCATATTCATTTTTCAATTCTTTAATATCCGCTGAACTGAAGCCTTCGACACTTTCTCCATCATAAAGGCGCATCTTCTTAACCAGGTCAATGTCGCCTTTCTTCGGATCTTTTAATCGCGTCAAAATTGTGAATATGGCTGCAATCTTTAACGTATGTGGAGCAATGTGCACATCTGCAACATCACTTTCTCTAATCATTTTTTCGTAAATTCGTTCTTCCTCCGATGCCTTCAAGTTATACGGCACAGGCATTACTATAATACGTGAATGCAATGCTTCATTTTTCTTGTTAGCAATAAAGGACCGGTATTCTGTTTCATTCGTATGTGCCACAATCAGTTCATCAGCAGAGATGAGTGCAAAACGACCTGCCTTGAAATTGCCTTCTTGTGTTAAGGAAAGCAGATGCCATAGGAATTTCTCATCGCATTTAAGCATTTCCTGGAACTCCATCATACCTCTGTTTGCCTTGTTAAGCTCACCATCAAAGCGATAAGCGCGCGGATCTGATTCTGATCCATATTCGGCAATTGTCGAGAAATCAATGCTACCTGTCAAATCAGCAATATCCTGGGATTTCGGGTCAGACGGGCTAAATGTTCCAATCCCAGTACGTTTATCTTCAGAGAAGAAAACTCGTTCCACTAAAACATCTTCTATTTTTCCGTTGTATTCTTCTTGTAGTCTCATCAAATTTAATGGAGATAAATTCCCCTCAATACGAATGCCATACTCATCATAAAAATCTTTGCGTAAATTATGCGGAATCATGTGAAGAGGATCTTCATGCATCGGGCAGCCTTTAATTGCATATACAGCGCCCCTTTCTGTATACGTATATTCTTCCAATCCTCTTTTCAGCATGGTTACAAGTGTTGATTTACCGCCGCTGACTGGCCCCATAAGCAGCAAAATACGTTTTCGGACATCTAGACGTTTTGCCGCAGGATGGAAATACTCTTCTACTAAGCTTTCTAATGATTCCTCTAACCCAAATAGCTGATTCGAGAAAAATTTATATTCCTTTTTCCCATTTACTTCATCAATGCCAGCGTCTTTAATCATATTATATACACGTGAATGCGCTGATTGAGCTACCCATGGCTTTTCCTTCAAGATCTCCAAATACTCAGCAAATGTTCCTTCCCACTTAAGCAAGTCTTCTTCCTGTCTATACATCTCGATTTTTTTTAATATACTCATATGGACCTCCCCTGTCACTTTATCAGAGACGATTAATATAATCTATGCAGGCAAGAGAATGAACATGCTTAAAAAGAAAGGTTTGTTTGAAAGCCAAGTTTTGACTCCTATACATTAGCAGGAGGAAATGCCCGTAAAAAAAGGAATTCTTATGTTAAGAATTCCTTTTTTTATATTTATTTTAAATCAAATTTTTTCCCTTCCACAAATTCTTTCATGTACAGGCGGGATTTTTTATCTAACATACCTGCCATTTGGGCAGTCCATGTATCGCTTCTTTCATTGTTTGTTCTTTCTTGGTAATACGCAGAAATGATATTGTTGTATTCCACAAGCTCCTGCTTATACTTGTCCAAGTCTTGTTCGTACTCATTTTCATGATACACATGATGGAAAGGTACTCTTGGTTTTATATCCGTATGCTGATCTGGATAACCTGCCACAATTGCGAATAACGGCAGCACTCTTTCTGGTGTTTTTAACAATTCAACTACTTCTGGTAATTGATTGCGGATTCCGCCGATATAGCAAATGCCAAGTCCCATTGATTCTGCCGCAAGAGCCGCATTTTGTGCAGCAAGAGCTGCATCAATTAAGCTGACCATAAATTTCTCTGTGCTCTCAAGGGATGTTGATACATCCTTTCCTTCCATTTCTGCTGCTACACTATGTCTATGAAGGTCTGCACAGAACACGAATACATGACCGTTTTCAGCAACATAGCTTTGATTTCCTGCAAGCTCTGCAAGCTTCTTCTTCTTTTCCTTATCCGTAATGCCAATAATGCTGTATGCTTGAATGAAGCTGGAGGTGGAAGCACTTTGAGCTGCTTCGACAATCGTCTTGATTTGCTCCTTCGTTAATTCTTCATCCTTAAATCTTCTCACAGAACGATGGTTCAGCATCGTTTCAATTACATTATTCATACTACACATCTCCATCTTTTTATATTTTCGTCTACCCTCATTATAATAAAAGAAGCCTGCATCTAATAATAATCTGCTCTTAGCCTGCCCATAAAAAAGGGATAAACCGCAAGGCTTATCCCTAAATTTTCACTCATACATTTTATTCAAATCACGATAATCCTGCTGGCGCAGTGCTTCATACACAAGTATGGCAGCTGTGTTTGATAAATTTAATGAGCGGATATTATCATTCATTGGTATTCTTAATGCTCTATCTTTATTGTTTTCAATGATATCCTTCGGTAAGCCTGTTGTTTCTCTGCCGAAAATAAAATAGTAATCCTTGTCCTTGTTACTGTAATCAAAGGAAGAGTGGGGCTTCGTTCCAAATTTCGTTAAATAGAAAAATTCTCCGCCTTTATTTTCCTCAAAGAAAATATCAATTGAATCATAATAATGGATATCAACATGTTCCCAGTAGTCTAAGCCTGCCCTTTTCAGCATCTTGTCATCTGTCGAGAATCCTAATGGACGAATAAGATGGAGCACTGTATCTGTTCCTGCGCAAGTTCTTGCGATATTGCCGGTATTAGATGGAATTTGTGGTTGATATAATACAATATGTAAAGCCAATCTTGTCACCTCTGTCAATTACTTCAATGTTTATTATACACCTTGCCGGCAAAAAAATAATGATTTTACTCTCTTTATTGTCCGTCCACAATCGAGAAAAAGCGATACTTTATATTTGGCGTGTATGCTGTTGAGTCTTCATAACCCCAATATCTCATTCTGCTGTTATACGTATGGGCGTTTACTAACGGTTCCCCATTACTATCTTTACCTGTAACAATTGTCGTGTGGTTGTATTTACCATCACCTTCAAAGTCGTAGCAAATCACATCTCCAAGCTTTAACTCTGAAGCATCGCTTACTACCTTCGCTCGAAGTCCTTGCTTTGATGTTTCAAGATAGCGTGGAAAAGCATTGGCAACAGCCCAGCTATAGCTCCAGCTGTTGTTCTGCATCCACCAGCCGCTGCCTCGGTTCGGATAGCCCCTCATTGGTGCTCCCCCAGCATGAACACATTGGGATATATAATTCGTGCAATCCACCTCGAATTTATGATAGGCAGGATTATAACTGTTCCACCACTTTTCTGCGTACTGGACCGCTTTCAGCCTATCATACGTATATCTCCACATTCCTGCATTTTCACCCTGTTTCACTTCCAAAAATCTTGCATCATCCTCTTGACTTGGTGCTAATATTTCCTTATCTTCTATTAATATACCTTTATAAAAAATGCCTTTTCTGTTCTCGATTTCTTCCTCTACATAGAAATGATCTCTTTGTTTAATAAAGTATTGAAAATGAACAATATAGTCCACTTCCTCTGTTTCCTCTTGCTTCTCGATAGTCAAAATATTTCCGCGAGCCTTCACATTAACGATGTCAGCTTTTCGTCTTTCAAAAAGTCTCGTCTTCCTCTCCATCTTGTCATCCAAAACAGAACCCCTGGCATCAGCAACGCACTGCTGCATTCTTTTCTCCAATAATTCTAGCAACTGAGTTCTCAAGTTATACACTCCTTTCCTTGCTTATACTTATGAAAAAGGGTGCAATACCTTGCCTGAAAAATGAGTAAATAAAAAAGGAGGACTTAAAAAGTCTCTCCTTCTGTTTATGATGACAGCCTTGTAAGTGCATCCTTCATTTCTTGTAACACTTCTGGATCTGTTTCTTTATCACTCAATGTTGTTAAAGCCTGCATGGATTCATCGCCGCCGATTTTCCCTAAAGCCCATGCTGCAGTTCCCCTTATGACAGGTCTCGGATCATCTTTCATAACGCCGATAATATCTGGTATTGCACTTTCTTCCTTGAAATGAGCCAACGCAATAATAGCATTGCGCTGGATAGGTTTTTTACCTCTCCACGAGCCCGATATATGTCCGTATTTTTCCTTGAATTCCTTATTGCTAATAGTCAACAGCGGTACAAGCAATGGTTTAGCAATTTCAGGATCAGGCTCCATCTCAATATGATTATGAAAATCCATACCTTTGTTTTTCGGGCAGATTGTCTGGCATGTGTCGCATCCATAAATTCTGTTGCCGAGCTTCTCCCGGAACTCCTCTGCCAAAAATCCTTTAGTCTGCGTCTGAAAAGCGATACAGCGCTGTGCATTCAGCTGCCCGCCTTGAATAAGAGCACCTGTTGGACATGCGTCGATACATTTATTGCACTCACCGCATTGATCTTCCATTGGGGTATCCGGCGCAAGAGGCAGGTTAGTAATCATTTCTCCTAAATACACGTATGAACCAAACTCTGGTGTAATGATGGCACAGTTCTTTGCTGACCAGCCGACCCCTGCACGCTGGGCGACTGCCCGGTCAACTAGCTCTCCTGTATCCACCATCGACTTGCATAATGCATCAGGAACCCTCTCCATAATATACTTTTCCAGTTTGGCAAGCCTGTCCCGCAAAACAACATGGTAGTCTGTTCCCCATGAAGCACGGCAAAAAATCCCCCGTCTTGCTCCTCTTTTGCTAGTGACACGCTCTTTCATTTTGGAAGGGTAAGCTAAGGCAATGGAAATAATTGATTTCGGTTGATCTAAAAGGAGGGAGGGATTCACTCTTTTTTCTATATCCTTCTCCTCAAATCCTGATTGATAATTGAGCTCCTGCTGTGTAATCAACCTGATTTTCATCTCTTCAAAGGTACTTGCAGTTGTGAAGCCGATTTTATCAATTCCAATTGTTTTGCTGTAATTAATGATATCCTGCTTCAGCTGATTGTAGTCCATGCTGCTCCCTCCTTTCTCTTCATTGGTTTTTTACTCATTTATTCGCTAAAATAATAGCATAACATATAGACTATATTTCTTGGAGGTACATATTATTGGATATTTCGATTGACAGAGAACTCTCTTCCCTTATATCAGGCTTCAAAATTGGTGCTATTTTCTATAACGCAATTGAAGTCGGTGAATCACCGCAAATGGTAAAAGGCCGTTTGCAGCTTTTCCAAGAATCCATCTATTTTGATTTACTGGAGAAAAAAATCCAAGATATTCCGTCTGTTCAGGAATGGCGGCAAATCTTTAAGACTGCTGGAAAGGACCCAAACCGCTATCGCCATTCTGCCGAAGCACTGTTTAGACGGGTACATAAACAGAATTATCTGCAGCCTACCAACAGCAGCATCGATTTGAATAATTTCTTTTCCCTTCAATATGGGGTCCCAATCGGCATTTATGACCTTGCAAAATTAGGGCACGAGATAACTTTCCGTATAGGAAAAGAAGGCGAACAGTATACTGGATTAAACGGGAGAGCCAATTCTCTTGAAAACTTAATTATCAGCGCAGATGAATCAGGACCATTTGGGAGCCCTTTTGTAGATTCAGACAGAGCTCCAGTAACTTTTGATACAAAAGACGCTGTTCAATTCGTTTATCTGCAAGCGTCCACCCCGAAGGAAACAGCAGAGATTATGGTAGCTTCCTTAATGGATATGTTTGTTCAAGTTCACGGTGGGCAGGCACAATTTAAAATTATTGAATAATCTAGGGTATGTTCATGGATAACTTCCTTGAACATACCCTTTTGCAGTTTAACCAGAAATACAGCTGCAAAAACGAAAAGTTATCCACAGTTAATAAAATATAGAGAGTTATCCACAGGTGAATATAATTCTCTCCAAAATGAAAAAACGCAATGCTTCGTTCTTCTTTGAAACGAAACACTGCGTTGTGACTATGTATGGAGCGGGTGATGGGAATCGAACCCACGACATCAGCTTGGAAGGCTGAGGTTTTACCATTAAACTACACCCGCATTTTTCAACAAGTATCTTTTACAAAAGAAAACTTATTTTTAACACGTTTTTTATTATATAACTGCAGTTTTAAAAAATCAACCACTTTTCGACAATTTTTTTACAAAGATTAAATTCTTATGCGAAATATTTAACTAATCTGGACTAACTTTTTACTATAGTATGAAGAGATTCTGTAATTAGTACCTAATTTTCAAAAAAAAAGACCAGACATTTTTGTCTGGTCTTTTTTGATTTCTAGAAGATATTCTTTCTCTCTTTTAACCCAAATGCAACTGTCAAAAGCAACAGCGTTCCCATGATGAGTACATACAGATTAACAGCGCCGCCCACACCCAACATCTGGGACAGGAAGCCTAATCCAATAACTGGCAGGCTGACACCTAAATAAGTGATAACAAAGAAAGTTGAGACAATATTTCCTTTAATTTTGGTAGGTGATCTTTCATTTATTAATGCAAGACTTCCTGCATAGGCAGGTCCATTCCCCCCACCGATCAGCACAGCCGAAATAAGGAGTAATGTCAGTGATTTTGCAGCAATCGTAATAACTAATAAAATTAATCCAAGAGCCAATAATATATATCCAACTGAAATCATTGTCCGTAAGGAGAATTGTTTCAGTAAAATTTGATTAACTGCTGCTGCTATTAAACCTAATGCAACCACAATACCTGAAATAGTCAGTGAAGTGACATGTGTGAAGCTTGATAGATTAGAAGGAATCAAGCTCATAAACATACTGATAACAGACCATGCTATAAACGATGTAAAGGATGCCAAAATAAAAGCCTTAACCATTGATTTCGGTACATACGGTTTTTTCAGCTTCACCGGCTGCAGGCCAGGACGAGCATGTTCATTCAGAAAGAATAGGGCTGCGAAGCATGGCAGGATGAACAGTAAATGTACATAGTATGATAAGCGCAAAGGGAATGGTGCAAAATCACCAAGTAATCCAGATAGAATTGGCCCGATTGCATTTCCAAGCGTTACAGCCAGGGCACAAATGAGGGCGGTTTTCTTTTTATCCCTTTTTTCATCTAATTCAGTTAAAGCAGCAACTGCAACACCATTTAATATTCCGACAGACAAGCCCTGAAACAGTCTTGCGATTAACAGCATGCCAAGTCCATTAGCTATCGTGAAGCACGCAGTTCCAACCAGAGAAAACAGAATCCCGGGAATAAGGACTTTTTTTCTCCCGATTTGATCGGAGAGTTGTCCGGCAACAATAATAGCTGGTATAACTGTAAAGGCATAAATCGCAAACACTAAAGTGATCATTCCGGATGAAAGTCCCCACTCTTGGCGATAGAGTGTGTACAAGGATGCCGGAATATTCGTGCCAAAGAGCGTTAAGAATAAACAGGCGGCAACAAGCCAGAAGGAAACCTTCTTGCTCAACATACGCTGCTCACGCATCACTTGAATGGAACTAGTGCGGTTTATGAGTTTTTGCTGGAAGGCTGATCTCTGCATTTCAGAAGCGTCTATATCGACTACGTCCATTAAGCCCTGCAGGCCGACAATCAGATTCTGAACCTGATGCTCTTCTGCGTTGCTTGCAATCCTGATTCTTGTCGCCTCTTTGTATTTTTTGGTTTGAATACTTTCTATATTAACTTCGTGTGCTCCAAATAAATTGGATATACGAGCCAGGACTCCCGGCTGATCTATGACTAGCATGGAAATTCGATAATCAGAAGCCATCGACTCTTCACTCCCCTACTTAAAATATCTTTACTTATATTGTAAGGCATGAATAAATATAAAGTCTATACACTTGTAAGAAAATATAACATGAAATTATCGACAAAATGTGCCAACCGTTATAAATATTAATGTATCAAGGTTTTTTGGGCTTTTACAATTAAATGATTATATTGAATTAATTTTATTTTCAGAAAACTAATGTATATTTTTTGTATATTTATATGAATAAAATTAGCTATTCTTTCTCTAAAAAATCATCTATTTCTCATAAAATTGAACATTTCTTGAACAGTTTTTAATATTGTGATTTTTTTCACATTTTTCTATTGTAAATTAACTATGTTCCATTCATAATATGTTTATCAAACGTACTTATAGTGTTAATACTAAACTAACAGATTATATTTGGAGGAATCAGCGATGGAAGGCGCATCCCTTTATCAAGTAGAAAAACTGGCACTAAAGAAATGGAAAATCTTTAAGCGGAGCAAGTTTCGATTTTTTATGCGTGCTGTTGTTGCTAGCATGTTTATTGGCTTCGGGGTTATTGTTGCATTTAAAACTGGAAACTTCTTTTATGCAGAAGGCTCTCCATTCGCTTACCCTGCTGCAGCACTGGTTTTTGGAGCTGCCATCATCCTAATAGCATACGGCGGTGGAGATTTGTTTACAGGCAATACCTTTTATTATACGTATGCCGCATTAAGGAAAAAAATTGCATGGCTAGACGTATTCAAAGTATGGGGAACAAGCTATGCCGGCAATATATGTGGAGCCGTTTTTTTTGCAGTATTTATTTATTTGACAGGGTTATTCAAGTCTCATGAGGTTAATGAATTTCTGCTGCATGCAGCCCAGACGAAAATCGAAGCACCTATTAGCGAACTGTTTTTCCGCGGCATCCTTTGTAACTGGCTCGTCTGTCTTGCCTTTTTTATACCGATGTCCTTAAAGGAGGATATCGCAAAAATATTCGCCATGATTTTATTTGTGTTTTGCTTCTTCATTTCTGGATATGAACATAGTGTTGCTAATATGGCAACCTTCTCTATATCACTGATACTTGACCAAAACCCAGCCATCACTTTGCCTGGGATTATCCGCAACATTATCCCTGTTACGTTAGGTAATCTAGTGGGCGGTGTCGGCTTTATGGGTGTGATGTATTATTATGTGAATAAACCGTTTATGGATGAAGAAGAAGAAAAATAAAAGCAAGCCTGACAATGTCAGGCTTGCTTTTATGTTTTTTAACGGTCTTGAACTATTTTAGCTCTTCTTCTAATGACTGCATATAATGCGATACCTGCTGCGGCCATCGCTGCACCAATCAATAGAATATTGTAATAATCTGTAGCTGTATCTGGCAGCCAAGAAATATCGCTGTCATCATTTATGGAAGCTCTGGCATACTGGTTATTGCTTCCTTTTTGATTATCTGCGTTCAAGTAGTCGTTCCCGGCACCATTTTTTATATTTGTGCTTCCCGGAATGTTGTTGTTATTATTGTTGGATGGGTTAGATGCTGGTGGTACAACCCCATTATTTCCGTCGAATGGATCGGTGTCTCCCGGTGTTTCTTCATTTTCTCCATCAGATGGATCGGTGTCTCCTGGTGTCTCTCCGTTTTCTCCGTCGGATGGATCAGTATCTCCCGGTGTCTCTCCGTTTTCTCCGTCGGATGGATCAGTATCTCCCGGTGTCTCTCCGTTTTCTCCGTCGGATGGATCAGTATCTCCCGGTGTCTCCCCATTTTCTCCGTCAGATGGATCAGTATCTCCTGGTGTTTCTCCATTTTCTCCGTCAGATGGATCAGTGTCTCCTGGTGTTTCTCCATTTTCTCCATCGGATGGATCTTCAGGAGTTTCTGTATCATCCTCTTTTGCACCTTTTATAAAGGTCCAAATATTTGATACTGCATTTCCAGTATAATCATCTGCTGCGACAGCATACCAGGCGTACTCCTTGCCTTCTTCAAGCCCTTCCCACTCAACTTCTGCAGTCTTGCCGCTGTCCACATTTTCCTGTTTGCCGATTTCGTCATTTGTATAAACATTAACGGCAAAATAGTCAGTTGCAACCCGCTTTTTCTCTGCCTCCAAATCCATGTTAATAACAAGCTCATCCTTGCCTGGAAATTCTGCAGGATCATAGAAATTATAATCGTCTAAATATGGTGAGTATGTGTTAACAATAATCCGGTTATTGTCCTGATCAAAATGAAGCAGTTTTAAATAACCTTGACCGCCTTCAGGACCTCCTTGATAATCGCCAAGCATTTGGTAAACTTCTCTGTCTGCTGTTCCATCACCATTATCGTCCACTTCACTTATAAGTGTTTCTGAATCATGATAATGGCCGCTTAGTACTGCAAGTACATTTTTGTTTGGCTTTACAACTTCTTCATACAGCTTTTCACCAATTGGGCTTCTGTTTCCAGAAACAAGCAAATATTCATGGAAATTAAGGATTGCTTTACGATCCGGGTACTGCTTAAGAACGTTGTTCATCCATGCAATATCCTCATCATTTACACCCCAACCCATGTACAGCATGATAAAATCATTGCCACCAGAAGAAATTAAATCATAGTGTCCTCTGTTATTTTTGTAGGAATCTCCATAATAAGATTTGCTGCTGAATCTGTCTGCACCGAACCATTTATAGTATTCATTATAGTCATTTGACAGCTGATCCACATCATGATTTCCTGCTAAAACGCCATATGGAATACCATTATCATCCAATACCTTCATATATTCATCTGCATATTTCCACTGTTGCTCTTTATCCGCTTCATCAACAAGATCGCCAGTATGGAACACATATTTTATTTTCAGCTGGTCTTTCATCTCAGCTATCCATTCTGTTTGGCGCTTGAAAATATACGGATAGCTCTCCGCATAATATTGCGTGTCTGACATCCATACAAACGTATAGTCATAATCATCTGGAGAGCTCGGGATTTCATCCTGAATGATAACATTGATTTTGGAATCCTTCGCAAACTCCTTGACAGATACATTAGATTTTAATTCAAAGTCAGCATTGCCTGCTATCTTAAAGGTGAGCATTTTCCACTTATTTTCAACGAAACTCCAAGCGTACATTGACACTTTTCTGCCCTCAAGTGATTTCCCACTCCACTCAAGTTCCACTAAATCATCCTCACCTACTGATGAATCTAACTCCACATCGAAACGATGATACGGAAATTGTGTATCAGAATCTGTCGTCAAATATTTGCCGTCAAGCGATGAAACAGATACAATTTCATTCTCAGAAAGAGCCTTCTCTCCTGCCGGCTTTTGCTCTGCAGGCGGCTCAGTGTCGCTCGCATGCTTAAAGGATGCTACATTGCTGCTACTTGCTGAGTATTTAAAGCCCTTATAAAAGGATACATCCAGTTTATCATTGGTTGGATCTGCAACCTTAACCTTTAATAGGGGATTACCACTTACATTTTCTGCATTATCTGCAGGTGAAACAAGTTCAGGCTTTGTTGGATTTTCATCATTGACTGTAAAACTCACCTGTTTTTCAGCAATATTTCCTGCCTTATCTACTGCAGTAATGGATAAAACATGTTCTCCTGGAGAGAGCTTAGATGAAGCTGTTTTATACGGAGCTTCAATAACCTCATCATCAAGCATCATTTGGAACGATTCCATGCCAGCAATCTCATCACTTGCACTAGCATTAATGGAGAATGCCCCTCTGTATTCTTGTTTTTTCATGTTTGTTTCGATTACAGGTGCTGTATTATCCACCATTACAGAAACAGATGCTTCATTCTGGCCGTCTTTTGCACTTATGATATGCTTGCCATCTGCAACACTCTTGCTGTCCCAGTTATAGGCAGCAGCACTTGTCTGCTCACTAGTCAGCGTGAAATGAAAATGCTCGAAAGGACGATAAGTCCCGTCATCACCCATATCATAAATCTTATTAGGATCATTCTTCTCTGGATCTTTAATAATAGTTCCATCTGCAAGTACAAGTCTGACATTGCGCAATGAATAATCATCCCTGTTTTCTTCGCTTTCTTCCAGCTGGAACGGTGATGCTTTATTCCCAGCACGAACAGTAATTTCATTAACACCCTGCTTCAGCTTTTCGGCATCAATCGGAATTGTGAAGGTTTTCCAATAAGACATATTATCCTTATCGAGCAGCTGGATAATCTCGTCACCCATCGTAATTGCATTTTTAAAATACATATTCAGTCCGCTTATTTCAACAGCTAAATAGGCTTGTGTCTCAAGCGACGGATTCATTGCTGTTGATAATTCCTTGCCATCAACGAAAAGCTTCACTTTTTCAGCGTCATGATTACTTGAAGTTCCTTTTAGCAGAACATTGCCGCTGACAATGCTGCCATCCTTCACATTAATACGAAGTTCTTCTGCATTTTCTGGGTTATTAATCTTAATTTGGTGCTTCTCTGTCTGCACTTCATTCACACCATCAGATGCAGTCAAGTAATACTCAACATAATCCTTGGCAATAAAGTTAGCAGCATATATGGTTGTTGTATAAAGATTATCATTTCCATCCTTCTTAAGCAGAAGGCGCTCATAATCTTGTTCACCATTTGTGCGATAATAAACAGCTACTGTTTTTACCCCGTTATTGTCATTTGCTTTAGCTGAAACAGTTATATCCTCTATTCCTGTTTCTGTTAGTGCTGTCGTATTTTCAATTGTTGGCGGTGTTGTATCCTCTTCCACAGAAACAGGTTTACCAGGCACTTGATTCGCCTCAACACTTCCTGGAGTTCCTTGTTTTACACCGCTGCTTATTTTACTTGCAGTTGTTGAGCCGTCTTGCGGATATTTGTACAAAATCCCCTTGTTAGCAACTGTATCATCCACTCCAAGGACATCATTATAATAAGCTATACTGATCTCTTCTTGTGTGTTTGTTGCAACAGCAATTCCTCTTAAATCACTGTTTGCCATGCCATCACTCTGGATGCGGACAATATCTTTGTTTTCAATGAGATTTGTGCCGTAATTAGCGTTAAAGTCAGCAACCGTCTTCTCTCCATTGGCATTATTAATGATCCAGAATACCAAAGTTCCTTTAGCTGGAATAACAACATCCTCAGGAACCGACGGCCAGACAACATCACTTGCAGGATCTGTTCCATATCTGTATTGAATCTTATAATCTTTAAAGTTAACCGGTTTATTCGTATTGTTATAGACTTCAATAAATTCATAGCCATCTGCTGAATTAACATTCGAGCTGTCAGGCACTAATTCTGTCACAAACAAATTCGGTACTTTCGAATAATCGGTACTAGCCTTTTTGATTGCTATCGTGTATTTGTCTGTTTCTGCACTGTTTGCTCCATCACTTGCTTCTATATAGTACATTATATTAGAATCAACATCTTCAGCAGGTATAACTGCTTTATACTTGCCTTTCTCCGTTGTATCTTCTGTCATAGACAAGGATATGAAGTCTTTCTGTGATTCTGACTTATAGTACAGTGTCACAAACGGTTCCGTCTCATCATCCTTCACAACAGCTTCAACAGCAATATCTGCGAAAGCCTCCCCATTGCTGACTGCATCGTGGCTGATGGCTGGTGCATTGGTGTCCTCTGACTGATCAAGTTCAACAGGTTTCGCTGGTACTTGACCTTGTTTTAGACTGCCTGGGTTAGGATTTGCAAGAACCTCAAGCTTTTCCATCCCGGTCCCATTTTTTGGGAACTGGTATTGAATCACCTTGCCATCATTATTGTTCTCAGTTCCTAAATATGCTGCAGAAACAAGTTCATTTCCGCTGCGATCTTTAATAATGATTGCCCGATTGCCTCCATTTGCAAATCCTGGGAAGGAATCGGTGAAGGACAGCAGGTTTTCTTCTGTTAAACTTGTGCCGTACTGACTGTTAAAATCAGCAAGCTTTTTATCACCGTTATTGAACCAGAGTACAAGCGTAGATTGAGGTTTAATGACTTTGTCAGGCACTTTGAAACTGACATCTTCCCTGCTCCCATCTGTATAGCGGTAGGAGAATGTATAGTTTTTCAGTGACATTGGCTGGTTTGTATTGTTGTATAGTTCAATATATTCATAGTAGTCTGTTCCGCTTCCTTTTGAGTTTGGTGCTAACTCTGTTAGAAGAAGCGGTATAGAGCTATATGTATCATCCTGTTTGGCTACTTCAATCACATATTCCTCTGTTTTGGCAGTTGATGTCCCGTCTGTCGCCTCTATGTAATAATAAATATTGGCTTGGACAGCATCATCAGGGATTACTGCGGAAAAGCCGGTGACGCTGCTTGCAGCTTTACTCATGAGCACAGACTGATAAGTGTCTTCCCCTTCTTGTTTATAATGAAGAGTTGCCGACGGTATTTTCACATTATCTGAGATATCTGCTTCAATTTTAATTGCTGCACCCTGTTTGCTGCTTTTGACAGCGCTATGTGAAATTTTTGGTGGTTCATTATCAGCATCCGGAGGACTAATCTCCACGCGCTCCGCTGGAACTTGTTCTTCTAATAAGGTACCAGGTGTTGGTGTTGCTTTCGTTTTCAGCTTGTCCATGACTGTTCCATTGACAGGATAGCGATAAGCAACTGTTGAACCGGTATTGTCAGTCTCTCCAGGCAAGTAGTTCGCAGAAATGATTTCCGATCCTGTAAGGCTCTTTATTACAATTGCCCGATTACCGCTGTTTGCAAATCCAGTAAAATCACCCTTAAAAGATAGTATTTGCTTGTCTGTTAAAGTTGTTTGAAAATGCTTATTGAAATCGCTTATATTTAAATCATCTTTATTGAACCAAATAACTTGTGTTTGTCCTGAAGCAATTGTCTTATCAGGTAAACTAAGAAGTTTATCACCTTGGCTCTTATCTGTAAACTGATAGTAAAAGGCATAACTTCCAAGATTAAGTGTCTGATTCGTATTATTGTATACTTCCATATACTCATATGAATCAGCACCCTTTGAATCTGGAGAAATTTCAGTTATCAACAGCTGCGCGTACTTACTGAAATCTTCTTCAGTAGTTTCTTCTTGCGGCTGTTCTTCTTCTTCCTGCTTCGGATCTTCGGCAGGCTTTTCTGTTACTTCTTCAGCTGGAGTCTCTGTTTTCGTTTCTTCCTCTTGGTTTACTGCAGGCTCCTCATTCTCTTTTATTTCTGTTTCCTCGGAAGGATTTGTTTCTTCTGTTTCTTCTGTCTCTTCTTCTGTATCCTCTTGTGAATTAGCAGGTGTTTCATTTAGCTCCTTATCAGCTGTTTCATGGGAGCTGCCTGTGCTTTTTTCTGATTCTTCATCAGATGATGATGGCGCTTGCTGAGGTTCTAAAGGTTCTGCTGCGTACGATACTGCAGGACGGCTGCTTGTAAAAATAGTAGAAAAAAAGAATACAACCATCAACACTAGCAACATCCATTTCTTACTCGTCTTTCCCCTCTTGCGACTAATCATATTTGCCTCCTCTGCTTATTCATTTCCCTTTCCTCGTCCATCATAATAGAAAGTTTTTAAACTGCTTTTAACATTTTGTGAATAATTGTAAAGAAAAGGGGTTATATGTAAATGAAATGTTAGTAAAATTTTACCTATAGAGCGAAATGATAGAAAAACCCTTGCCCCATCTGCTTTATTCTTCATTTACAAAATACAAACGAAAAAATTACATAATTCAGATATTTATTCCATAGTAGGAAGTTATTCTATCTTTAGACCCAATTATATAGAGGAGGAACAAGAGGAAAAATGAAGCTATCAAAAAAATTAAAAGGAATCTCCACACTGTCACTGACAGGCTTAATGCTATTTTCTGCCTATCCGTCCGTCACTTCTGCAGAAAGTAGCACAGAGGTGAAAAAAATTGCTCATTACAGTACTGGTTTGACAGATGAGGATGGCGGCGTTGCCGAAATCGTCCAGTACAATAAAGATAATGAGAAATTCTATGTGATTAATGGAAAAGCCCAGACGATAGATGTTGTTGATCTATCCGGTTTATACTCTTCAGAAGTGCAAGACTTACAAAAAGAAAAGTCCATTAATATTGCTGATGCAGTCAATACAGACTCCTTTCAATATGGAGATTTAACAAGCATAGATATTAACACAGACAAAAAGATTATTGCCGCTGCAGTACAAGATGCAGATTATACGAAGACCGGACGAATTGTTGTCATGGATTATGATGGAGTAGTACTAGAAACATTCGAAGCAGGGGTTCAGCCTGATATGGTTAAAATTTCAGATGACGGGAGTTACATTTTGACTGCAGACGAAGCGGAGCCGAGACAAGGACTTGAAAACGGTGTTGATCCAGAAGGTTCTGTCACTATCGTTCACTATGAGACAAAGAAAGTACAAACATTAAAATTTAACAATACAAGTGTTATTGATCAAGATGTACATATCCGCAATGGTGGAACGACAGCTGATGCAGTTCGTGATCTTGAGCCGGAATACATTGCATTAAACAAGGATTCAAGCAAAGCTTATGTAACACTGCAAGAAAATAATGCTGTTGCCTCAATTGATGTAAAAACAGGCAAGCTACTATCTGTAAAATCATTAGGATACAAAGACCACTCTTTAGAAGGAAACGGTCTGGATGCAGCGCGCAATGACAAGATAGAAATTAAACAATTGCCAATCTTAGGTGCTTATATGCCTGACTCTATCGCCCAAACAGAAATTGGCGGTGTTGAGTATCTTATCACTGCAAACGAGGGTGACGCGACAGAATGGGGAGAATTCGTTAATATTGAAGATTTCGGTAAAGTGAAGGATTCAATCACCTTAGACACCTCCTTGTTTAAAGGCTTTACTAAAGAGCAGACAGAAGCAGCTTTTCAAGAAATGAAGGATTCAGGAGACTACGATAAGCTAGAAGTACTCACAGATAGAGGTACAGATGCTGTTTATACATTAGGGGGCCGCTCCTTCTCCATTTGGAAGGCAGATACAATGGAATTAGTATATGACAGCGGGAGTAACTTTGAGGATATAACAGCGGCACAACTTCCAGATGTTTTCAACTGGTCAAATGATGATGATGCTTTTGAGAAAAGAAGCGCTAAAAAAGGGCCTGAACCTGAAGATGTTAAAGTCGGACAAATCGGCAATGAACTTTTTGCTTTTATCGGACTAGAGAGAATCGGCGGCTTCATGACCTATAATATTTCCAACCCTGCCGCGCCTACATTTGCAAATTATTTAAACACTAGAGATTTCTCTAGCGCTATTTCGGGAGACGTGGGACCAGAAGGACTTGAATTTATCTCTGCAGAAGAAAGCCCAACAGGTAAACCGCTCGTTCTTGTTGGGAATGAAGTAAGCGGAACTGTATCAATAAACGAATTCCAGACAGATCCAGTTATTCAAATCGATGAGATTGTTCTAAATGAAACAGAGGCAACTTTGGAAATTGGACAAACCTTAACCCTTTCTGCTGCAATCAAACCAGCAAATACGACAGACAGCAAGGAACTAACATGGACGAGCTCTGACACGAAAATTGCCACTGTAAACGAAACAGGGGTAGTCACAGCTACATCGCCTGGAACTGCAACTATTACTGTTGAAACTGCTGATAAAAAACACCACGCACAAAGCGTTATTACAGTTACGGCACCAGTTGTAGGCGAGGATGAAAATGATTCAGATTCAGATACTGAATCTGGCACAGATGAAGACACAGAAACTGGTAGCAATACACCAGATGAAGATACAACTTCACAAGATGAACAAGATACTCCTGTCAACGAGGAAGCTTCTGGAAATGATAACAGTGAAACAGTTTCAGAAGAGGAAGTCGATGCTGTTACTGTGAATGCTGAAAGTAAGGAGGGGAATAATTTGCCGAATACAGCAACAAGCAATTACAGCTTCTTATTGTATGGAGGACTTATTCTTGTAAGTGGCGGTATTCTTTACTTTATTGCAAAACGTAAATTAACATAAGTGCAAGTCCCCCTTTTAGGTTAAAGGGGGACTTTGCTTTTCTTTATTGAAATAGATAATTAGACTGTAGACTGATAAAGGTTAACTGACTGGCTGCATCATAGTTGTGCCAAGTCAATAAACGGTTCAGCAGGCGAGATTTTGCAAATATAACTTTTGCGGAGTGTTATCTTTAGGAATTATCTTGCAGATATTAACTTATAGCAACATTTAATATTAGATAAAAAAAACCAGTTTAACCTATTCAGGGTAAACTGTATCTCTTGTGATATTTATATGTTAATCAAGTAATTTCATCTTTAGTTGTCGTAATTTGTATTTCAGCTCGGCATTTAGCTCCAATAAGACATCTTGCTCCAGATCGCCCTTTGGAAGCTTTCCGCTTGGCTTCTCCAGTAAAAAGGGACTCTTTCTTTTCTTTGATGTCATCATATTCCCCCACGCTGTTATTATAATAAGCTTAGTATATTTACTGTATAGGCAAAATATGTGTTACTTAATCATTAAGATGGATGATATTTGTATTTGTTCCTCTTGCAGTCTTGTTGTATTTTAAGTGATTGACCACTTCATCACTCTTTTCAAATAATTCCCTTGTATACAATGCTGTAGGAACATGTGGAAGAGATGATGTTGATTTTTTGACAATAAGAGGCGATTGGTTCTTCTTTCTCATCCGACCAGCTTCTCTGACTGCAGGCATCGTGTAATCTTTGTCCTCCATGGTATCTGTTCCTTTCCTTGTTTATACTTCCATTTTATCACCATATCCGTGAAACTGCCACCTATAAGAGCGCCCGATTTTATTGCTCCTTATACCAGGAGTGGATCACTGCAAGGTCAATGATGTAGTCGAAATCAATTTGCAGCAGAGGCTCCTTGTCCGATTCAACAGAGATGACAACGGGATGGATCAATTTTGTGAAAGGAATAAGCACTGTTTTATTGTCTAATTGCACGATTGTCTCTTCATTTAACCGATTCAGTTGATCCTCATCCAATTCTATTCCGAGGGTTGTCCCGACTTCAGCAATAAAGATAATATCATCGTCCTTGCAGAAGACAGTAATATCCTGTCGGCATATTTCTCCATAAGCATACAGGAAGTCCTCAAGGCTTATTCGATAGTCTTCAATGTCTGTCCAATCCTGAGTTCCAAACGAATAAGTCGCAACACTGTCTAAGATTGTCGTGAACTGCTTACTTCTGCTTTTCGTCTGAATGATCACCTTTTTCATCTCATCATTAATGCTTTCCACTTCATTGATGCTCTCTACTTCTGCTACCCCGATTCTTTTAATATTCGGTGTGATAAATATAGCCAAGTCCACAAAAACAAACATAAGAGCCATTAATGCATAGCTCCTCCATTCACTTTCCTTAAATCCCATCTCCATCAGCAGCAATATCATGCCAACAATAAACAGGAAATACCATGTGCGTCTCAAGTTCTGCTTGTATTCTCGGAAAAAAGGTGGAAATGCCCAGCTAATATATAACATAATAGCCGTAAATCCAATAAGTAAACCCCATTTATTCTCTTGCAAAAAAGTAACAGCCTCATTGCCCCAATAATTTTTCATCAACACTATAAGGGCGAAAAGAACAATCGGAAATACTACCTTGATTATCAGCTTCTGTGAATCTTTTCTAATCATCATCCTTGTTTTCCTTCCCCTCTTTTTGAGCAGTGATTGAAGATTGGACAAGTATAGAACTCTAGCTGTATAAGTTAACAATAATTTTATAGTGTTATAGTAATTCTACCAAAAATATGGATTTATTTGGAACAGAAACCACCCTTTATAACTAAAAACACCAAAAATAGGACATTATTGCTAGATTAACCTCTAAATTTTTCAAACAAAAAAAACAGGGAATAATTTTTCCCTGTCAAACGGAAAGAATATTAATTAAATAGTTTGCATCCATCTAAACTCAGTATTATCTCTCTGGCTGCTTAAGGCTTTTTGTTCTGCAATTCGTCCACATGCAGCTTCCTTATTTCAGGAGATGTGATATTTACCCTTTCCAAAGTATTACGCATAATCTTAATTACAATGTCTGAAAAAATGGGAGTTGGGTTTATTAACTTAAGTACATTACATTTTCTTGCAATGAAATCTGAGAGTTCTGTGTCATATACAATAAGATCATTTGATTGTATTTGTCTCAGCTCCTCATTGACCTTAAATACTGCTCTCTTAGTAAAAGAAACCATTGATACATAAACAGCCCCATTAACACCGCTTAAAATAGTTTTAATTGCCTCTATATGCCCATAGTTTTGATTGAACGGATTCATCATCGGAAACTTTCCATTGACCCTCCAGCTCTTCCTTTGGCGATCACCATAAATCGTTCCTTTGTAATTTTTTGTTTCTATTACAAAAATGGCATACGGTGTTAAGACAACATGGTCAATCTGGGAAAATCCAGATTGTGCTTTGCTATTTTTTATGAGTAAATCGCTTAGATACAGATGATTTTTAGGCAACTGGTCTAGCTGAATATTTATCTTATATTCTCCTATTTCACCGATTCGGTCCGAAGCAACTTTTGCTTTTATTCCCTTCTTCTTTTCCATTCCCCTTCACTCTTTCTATATAATGTATACCTAATTTAACGAATAGATTTTTTTAGCAATATTTTAAAAAGCACAAAAAAACCAGCTCCTAGTTTAATAGGAAGCTGGTTTACTAAATTGATACCGGTGGCCGGGGTCGAACCGGCACTCCAGAGGAACACGATTTTGAGTCGTGCGCGTCTGCCAATTCCGCCACACCGGCGTAATAAATTTTGGAGGCGGCAACCGGATTTGAACCGGTGATAAAGGTTTTGCAGACCTTGGCCTTACCACTTGGCTATGCCGCCTTGACAAAAATGGAGCGGAAGACGGGGTTCGAACCCGCGACCCCCACCTTGGCAAGGTGATGTTCTACCACTGAACTACTTCCGCATAATGGCTGGGCTAGCTGGATTCGAACCAACGCGTGACGGAGTCAAAGTCCGTTGCCTTACCGCTTGGCTATAGCCCAATAACATTATATTTAGCATTCGCAAAATTTATTATAAATATATATGGGGCGAATAATGGGAATCGAACCCACGAGTGTCGGAGCCACAATCCGATGCGTTAACCACTTCGCCATATCCGCCATAAAATTTAATTGGCAGGGGTAGTAGGAATTGAACCCACACCGGAGGTTTTGGAGACCTCTGTTCTACCTTTAAACTATACCCCTGTATTTAAATGGTGGAGGGGGACGGATTCGAACCGCCGAACCCGAAGGAGCGGATTTACAGTCCGCCGCGTTTAGCCACTTCGCTACCCCTCCGACACAAATGGTGGCTC
>Ga0209463_1000651_pt1 | contig 24477 bp, 23 predicted proteins | sample AgamicMgSfrz_FD_187169 | JGI IMG/M metagenome (GOLD analysis project Ga0209463, IMG submission 187169) | Agave microbial communities from Guanajuato, Mexico - Mg.Sf.rz (SPAdes) (version 2) | ecosystem: Host-associated > Plants > Phyllosphere > Phylloplane/Leaf | place: Guanajuato, Mexico... | reverse complement strand
ACTAAAAAAGAAGGCACTTTTGTGCTTTCTTTTTTCTATTTATCCTAATTTGCCTATTCTTTTTTCCGACTTTGAAAAACAAAAATGGTACCCTGTTTCATAAGGGTACCATTTCTCCTATGATGCGATTAGAAGAATCTTCTTGGTCTGCAATTATTTGGGTTATTTACATTGGAACCACAATCGAAATCTTCTACTACTGTCTCGTTTACTTGTCTTTCCGTAACTGGATAATAGTTCTCGTTACGAATAACTGTTCTATTCACATTGATTATTTCAGTTGGATGAATATTACGAATTCTGCGTTTGTTTGTTGTTGTTCTCACGACTGTTTCAGTTGGATGAACAATATCTTGGACAGGGGAGACACGATTTCCACATTTTCTCCCACAATTATTATTTCTTCCACCTAATACATCATCATTATTATAGCGACCCATTTCTTTTGCTCCTTTCCTTTTTTAAATTTCCTTACGTTATATACTATGTGTTGGAAAAGAGCTTGTCCGAGCGTTTATACTATTCTTTGTCAAAATATGCTGAAGGACTAAGAGAAATGTCTATTCGGGTAAAAGAAAAGGAATTAAAAAAGCCTTATCTAAAAAGAAAGGCCTTTATCAAGCATACTTTTTATATGGATTTGACTTAAAGGAAGCAGCTAAGATGGCATCCAATTTAAAAATACGTGGCTGCTTCTTTTTTAAACAATAGGCCTTGATGTATGTATCTGTAAGACCATACACAAGAATCGATCGCTGGGATATAGTACTATCTTTTTTAACATAAATAATTTCTATCGGTCTTTTTTCTGTCCACGCTTTTTGTAATTGTTTTATCATCTTAGCTCCTCCTTTTAACAGTATGATATACGAACATTAGTTCTCAATCAAGAGGAATAGAACAAATGTTCCTATATGCATTTTATTACTATACAGTAATCGAATTTTATAAAATTATTTTATGTTTGCTTTGAGTAAAAAGCTGTAGTTCTCCCCTGGACTATAATCCAGAGAAATATTGATTTAAGAAAGCGTTGAATTTTAACTAGACAACCATCATCCTTAGGAAAATTGGAATAGGATAATGCAAAAACGAAGGAGATATATTATGCGTTCATCTATAACTACAATAATGGATGGGGTAATTCCCTCTCTTTATCATAGTCCTTGGAATCCACTATTACATTGTCCTCATGCAAGTAATCATGTTCATTTTGGTTATCCATCCTACCCTAGTAAACAAATACCCTCAAACCAACATGCTTATCATTATCTTGATCCAAATTCACCTATACACGTTAGGCAACACGAGATACTTTCTCAAATGATGAAAGCAATTAACGGAGAATATGCTGCTATAGCCTGTTATCAAAAGCTTAAGAACCTAGCTCCGACAAAAAATGAAAAAACAATCATAAATGAAATAAGAAAAGATGAAATCAGGCATTTCAATACCTTTTCTAATTTATATACACAGTTAACGGGAAAGAAACATACACCTATCATTACAGAAAAATGCCCCAGTGACTATAAGAAAGGCATTGATTATGCTTTTAACGATGAGCAAGAAACCGTGGATATGTATTTAGATATTGCTTACCATACAGATAACAAAAAAGTAAAAGAAGAATTTCTAAGAGCCGCACATGATGAGCAAAATCATGCCGTTTGGTTTTTATATTTTATGAGGTAATAATTGTTAGAAGAAAAAGTACAGACAAAAAATTCCCCTATGGTATCTTCCATTAGGGGATCACACTTAGGGGTATTAAAACTGTAACTTACTTTATAACACGTCAACATACTGTAATATTGTAGGGATACTGAATGAAAAAAGAACAATTAATCCTATAAGCGTTCCTATAAGAACATAACTATTAAAAAACCATCCTGACAAAGTAAACCCTTTTAGTTTTGAAAACAATACCACAATAAAAAAGATTAATATAGGTAAAAACGAAAAAATAACTGCTACTAATATTCCAACGACTAATTGTATAAATATTAAGCCACTCATATTAGTAATGAGACACCTCCTCTACTCCATGATAGCGCTTTAATCTTTTAATTATGTTATTTTCTTCCGAATAAGCAAATCTGCTATGTATACTAACTGATTATTCTTTCTATATTATATCACTTAAAATGACGTATAAATCACTATTTAATTTCAATTTTACAATAATTATATATATTCCAAAATTTATTCACTTATTCAAAGTCTGTTCAAAAAAAAATAAATGTTTTTTATAAGATATGTAAAAATTTGAAAATCCCTGTCCAAAAAAGAACAGGGAAAGTTGTGTTAAATCATGATGTGCAGTTATTATTTGTCCAACCTGTTTATCTTATACGTATCGTTTGTCCGACTTGTAAAGCGTTCGCATTTACTGAAGGATTCAATTTTTCCAATGTACCGTGCTTTATATTGAATTTTTCTTCAATATCCCAAAATGTATCTCCTTTTTGAATATTATATGTTTGAATAGTAACACCTATATTTAATTTACTGCCGATTTGCAGGGCATTAGGATTAATACCAGCGTTCCATGTTTTTAGCTGATCAACTGTAACTCCTTGTGTTTGCGCGATACTCCATAGTGTATCTCCTTGCGCAACGGTATAAGATCCACTCTGCGCCTTTCCTACTTCTATTACTTTCTTCTTTAATCCAAGCGCTTTTGCCAATCCTTCAACATGCCCTCTTGCAATTGCATCCAAGACATCATTCCGTTTCAATAAATTGGCATCAACTTTAGTGTCGATGAATAAGTTTTCTGATAAAAGTGCTGGACTATTCGTTTCGCGTAATACATGAAAATTAGCCGATTTTGCTCCTCTATCTATCACATTGAATGCTTTTAATTCTGCCATAACCGCAGAATGAATCGTAGATTGTACTTTGCCTGTCGCACTAGTAGCAGTTAAGGTGTTATAGCGGTAATCCTCATACCCTGTTCCTCCACCTGCATTGATGTGGACAGATAGGAAGAAATCGGAGCCCCAAGCATTAGCAGCATCCGTGCGCTGTGACAAAGATAAAGTAGTATCGCTCGTTCTGCTCATTTTTACACTAACATTTTCATAGTTTTTTAATAAGCTTTCAATTTTTTTCGCAATTGTAAGCGTTAATACTTTTTCTTGCAAGCCGTTGCCAACTGCTCCCGGATCAGTACCTCCATGCCCTGCATCTATAAAAATTTTTGCCATGTACCTTCACTCTCCATTCTGTTTTTTATTTATACTATGAACAGATGGTAAAATACGTGTAGATACTATTATTTCCGTTTTGTTACAAATTAGGATACATATAGATTATGCTATTTAATTAAATAATAGCTAATTCCTTAAAACGCTTAAGAAATTTAATTGTAATTAGACTACCTTTATTCAAATAGCATTAATTAGGAGGTGTTTCCATTGATTAAATTATTTAAAAAACGATGGATGCTCTTTGATCAAGTCGTAAAACCATATAAGCCTTATGTAACAGTTGATTATGGAATTATGCCTGTTTCTCCAAGTGATATTATTGGACTTTCTTTACCAGTTAGCAAAGTTAGAAACGGCGATAAACTCAAAGAGCTCCGGAATTCTGTCGAACAAAAAGGTTGGAAAGACGATTGCCCAGCCGATTTACATTTATACCGACTTCCTAACGGGAAATATACAGTAGCTTCTGACGGAAATCACCGCACTTTCCTATCTAATCAATTAGATGTCCCTAAAATTAAAGCAATGGTTAGCCTTTTAATACCAGAAAACTATATTCCAGAGAATATTAAAGCAAAAGTGGAAGAATACGAAAATAAAGAACAAACTTACCGATCAGAGGCAGAGAAAATCCATAAAACATTACAAAATCTCGGTATAAAGCAAAAAAACTCTAAAGAAGAAGTTGCATTTAAAAATTATTGTAAATTAACAGAGGATATGTACCATAAACGACAACATACACTTCTAGGATTGGCTAGATTTTTAAATTTATTACCTAATGAAGCTGGGACATAAGTATTTTCAACCAAATAACCCCGAACGATTATACGTACATGCAAAGAAAAGTTTGTATAATTGTTTGGGGTTTTATTATTTTAAGAAAAAGGTTTGTGGTGATCAGCCGCAGCCTGAATACACTTCGCTTTCCATGGGGCGAGCGCCGAGCCGCTTCGGCCTATGGCCTGCAGGGTCTCGGACTTTCTCGCAGCTCCCATAGGAGTCTACGTGTATTCAGGCTGCTTTGTATTTCCTACTAATTATATTTTCTTTTAAAAAATGATGGAACGAAACAACCTTTAAAAACGGAGTGAAATGGAGCGGAGGACACTCAACTCCTGCGGGAAGTAGAGCAATCTTTAGACCCCACAGAGGCTTTAGCCATGGAGTTCTTAGGTTGCTCCCCGGCGCATAGAGTGTCTGTAGCGTAATGGAACGAGTTGGTTTCGCTACTAAAGGAGAGATTGTTCGTCTTTATCATTATAATTATCAAAGGAACAATAAACATTATGATTAACAACTAGAATTCAAAAATTGTATAGAGTGAATAATCTAGCCAATAATCTCCAAAAGCATCGGTAGCTTCTTTTCTCATTTTTACTGCCTTATCAAACTGTTCTATACGAGAATCCGACATCTAACCATCCTTTAATTGAAATAGTAAATATGACTGATTTCACTTTGTTCATGTATTATTACTATCTTTTGCAATTTTATTCCCTGTTTTACCCACTATTCAATTGTACTCACCTCCTAAAACGCAATTAAAAAGGACTCCTCCTTTTGGAAGAATCCTAATAAATATTATGGTTTTCTGTACTTTTGAAATTTTATTGCATTATCACCTGAATTACTTAATTTTCTTTTTAAAAATGAAGTGTCATTATAAATTCTTAGACAAAAGAAAAGCATAAATGCACTAAAAACACTCGATAAAATCGTGCTTCCAATTAGCAACCAAATTATTTTCTTCGTACCATTCCACATTATTCCCACCCCCTAATTGGAGGTATTGTCTGTAAAAACAATGATTATTATTCGAGTTAATTATTGGCTTACTTAAAAAAAGCACCCACTTATAAGACCTGCTCATAATATCTCAACAGACGACTGCCCTCATGATATAATTTTTATTAGGATGCTAAAAGAGTATTTATAGCTTTTTTATTTTATTTTTCAAGAGTTCAACGAGTTTCACTTTTCTTTAATTTGGGTAAATCTTCAAATAATTAATAATTTAAGGAGCTTATCACGTTGGATTCATTAAAAAAACTAAATAACGATAATTTAATTACTGCTTACATTTCTGCAATTAAATATAAATTATCGAATGACTTTGTTTTACTATTAAAAAAGGAATTGATAAAAAGAAAGATTTACATTCGTTGATTTACAAAAGCCTTTTCCATCATCTTATTTTCGAAAATGCTTCACAAAGATATAATATTTTCAACTTTCATCACCATAATTAGTAAGTTTGATTAGTATTACACACTTTGTTAAAGGGAGTGAACTTTGTGATTGGATCAAGAGTCTTATACCAAGAGAAAGAATATATAGTCATCCATAAATATGAAACGGGCTATTGCGAAATAAGAACTTTAAATTCTTTTCAAGTTAAACTAATACATGAATCAGAATTAACTTTTTTAGATTAGCGAAGCCGTAGCATCCATTTTTATATCATCTGATAAATCAGGAATTATCCTCACCATTCTCTCCCTCCCAAAGGAAGGAGAGTAAATCATATTTTCACATTAACGACAAATGCAACATCCACAAGCTCAGCTTTTATAAAGCTAACCCAAACCCCTATCTCTTTTTCCTTTCTTTTTGTTACAAATTTATATTCATTTACATTTCGTCAGTTTTTTTATCACGTGTAAAGAAAAATACAAATATAGTTATTGCTAAAGCAAATAAAAACTTACTACCAATCGAATCATTTTTTATAGTCGGTAAATCAGTTAACGCCATTTTACTTGCTCCTATCTAATATTTTTTAAAACGCTTAAAAATTCATCATCTAAGAAAAAATTATTGGAAACAATCGTATGGAACTCTTTTTGATTTTTCTTTAAATATTTCGTAATTGGTACAACTTTTGCTCTTCCAAATATAGGACCACTTATACTTAAGGAAAACCTTGCATCTGAAGCAATAAAAAGCCCTACAAGATTGATTTCATCTTTTAGTATTAGTATTGCTATAAGAATATCCACTATGTCTAATGTGACATTGCCGAGTGGGTTCCCATTACTACTTTCCAGTCTATTTGCACCAGTCAAAGGTCCGCCTACCGTTACTCCAAAATAACCTGGTCCAAAATATACCCTTGTTAAGGTTATCTGTCCTGTTAAAAGCAAAAAAGCGATAATTAAATCGATGTCACGCTGAATTTCCCTTATTATATTTTCATCCATAGACACACATCCATTTTTGTTGGATATCTATTTATATGCTAACTGAAAGAAATTGGGAATCGAGCGTTAATTTTTTTCGTTTTCCTAAATAACAAAACACCCCAACTTAAAAAACAAGGCTTGTGAGAATCTTAGCTATAGGGTTATTGTATATCCTATCCAAATTATCCTTTGCAATGTCGATTGGCATGTTCCCTTACTTGATACCAATAAAAAAAGACTTAGTAAAAACTACCAAGTCTTTTTTATACTTATTTATATATTCTGAGAAACACTTTAACGAAATACAAATAACATAATCGAAAACGGTACATTCATGGGTGAATTATATGCATATTTTACTATTCACACACTTTCACCAATGAAGTATCTTTGCCAGACCTCAGTAATACGAAGGCCTCGCTCCCTTAATACATTTCCATATACTGGTCGCGCTCCCATGGGTGCACTTGGACTCTAAACATATCCCATTCAATCTCTTTTGCTTCCACAAAATGAACAAAGATATGCTCTCCTAGAGCGTCGATCATTGTTTCGTTTTGTTTTAACTCATCTAATGCTTGCGCTAATGTTGATGGTAAATCAACAATACCTTCAGCAATTCTTTCTTCTTTGCTCATGATATAGATATTTCTATCTACTGGAGCTTGAGGAGTTAATTGGTTGGCAATTCCGTCTAATCCTGCTTTTAGTAAAGCTGCCATTGCTAAGTATGGGTTAGCTGCTGGATCCACGCTGCGTACTTCTACACGAGTGCTTAAGCCACGTGAAGCTGGAATACGCATTAATGGTGAACGGTTTCTAGCTGACCATGCAACATAGCAAGGTGCTTCATAGCCAGGTACTAGACGTTTGTATGAATTTACAGTCGGGTTCGTAATAGCTGTAAAGCTAGTTGCATGTTTACCGATACCAGCAATAAATTGTAATGCTGTTTCGCTTAATTCTAATTCACCTTTTGGATCATAGAAAACATTTTCGCCATTTTTGAATAAGGATAGGTTGCAGTGCATCCCTGATCCATTCACACCGAATAGTGGTTTTGGCATAAATGTTGCATGTAAACCATGCTTACGTGCTATTGTTTTTACTACTAATTTAAAAGTTTGGATTTGGTCACATGCAGTAATTGCATCTGCATATTTGAAATCAATTTCATGCTGACCAGGTGCTACTTCATGGTGAGAAGCTTCAATTTCAAAGCCCATCTCTTCCAGTTCTAAAACGATATCACGACGACAGTTTTCCCCTAAATCTGTTGGTGCTAAATCGAAGTATCCACCGTTATCATTTAATTCTAATGAAGGTGTGCCTTTTTCATCCAATTTAAATAAGAAAAATTCTGGCTCTGGTCCAAGATTGAAATCAGTGAATCCTAGGGCTTCCATCTCTTTTAAGACTCTTCTTAAATTATTACGAGGATCTCCTTCAAATGGCGTTCCATCTGGATTATAAATATCACAGATTAAACGTGCCACTTTTCCTTTTTCTGCAGTCCATGGGAAAACAACCCAAGTGTTTAGATCAGGATATAGATACATATCAGATTCTTCAATTCGAACAAAACCTTCGATAGAAGAACCATCAAACATCATTTTGTTATCCAATGCCTTATCCAGCTGACTGATTGGAATTTCCACGTTTTTGATTGTTCCTAGGATATCCGTAAATTGTAAGCGGATAAATTTCACGTTACTTTCACTTGCAAACCTTTTGATATCTTCCTTAGTGTAATTTTTAGCCACGACTATTCCTCCACTCCCAACTTTTCTGTTTTATCTATTTTTGAAAATAACGAGACATGTCTCCTTGTCTCATAGAGGGACGATGAGTATCATTAAAGCGTCCTGCATTTAATAACTCTTTGCGCAATAATTTGCGTAAATCCTCATCCGATAATTCTCTGCGTGCTTTTTCTGCTTCTTTCTTCACTTCATCTGTCAGCACTTGTTTTTCTTGAACAGAGAAAATTTGTTTAATTCCAGCAAGGTTTACTCCTTGATCAATTAGATCTTTAATCTCCAACAACTTATCAATATCCGATAATGAAAAAAGTCTTCTATTGCCATCCGATCTTGCTGGAGCCACTAATTCGTGTTCTTCATAGTAACGAATTTGTCGAGCAGACAGCTCTGTTAATTGCATGACAATACTTATTGGAAAAAGAGGCATCGACCGACGAATTTGACTACCAGACATAGCATTCGGCTCCTTTAAAATGATTTAATCCACCTTCATTATATGATTGGGAAAAAAAGATGTCAACTCATGTTACACTTTCTTCCCAATCCATGTAACTGATTGCTATATTCAAATAGTAATCAGTTTTTGTTCTGCTAAACGATTAATTGCGATACAAATGGCGATTTTCACATGAGAATAAGTTAATCCCCCTTGTACGTAAGCAACAAACGGTGGACGAATTGGACCATCTGCAGTTAATTCGATGCTTGCTCCTTGAATAAATGTACCAGCTGCCATAATAACGTCATCTTCATAACCTGGCATGTAATTTGGATAGGCTGTTACATGGGAATTAATTGGCGAAGCAAATTGAATGGCTTGGCAAAAAGCAATCATTTTTTCTTTATCATCAAACTGAACAGACTGAATTAAATCGGTTCTTTTCGTATTCCAGCTAGGCGAGGAATTCATCCCTAATTTCTCTAGCATTGCTGCTGTAAAAATAGCCCCCTTCAAGCTTTGACCAACTACATGTGGAGCAAGGAAAAAGCCTTGATACATCTCTTGTAAACTGTATAGGGATGCTCCTGCTTCTGCCCCAATTCCAGGAGATGTCATTCGATAGGAACACGCTTTAACAAGCTCTTCTTTCCCGACAATATATCCACCTGTTTTCGCAATTCCTCCACCTGGATTTTTGATTAAAGAACCTGCCATTAAATCTGCACCTACATGACAAGGCTCCAGTTCTTCCACAAATTCACCATAACAATTATCTACAAAAACAACGATGTCTTTTTTAATCTCTTTTACAAATGCAATCATCTTTTCGATTTCTGCAATCGTAAAAGAGGGTCTTGTTGCATACCCTTTTGAACGCTGAATACCAATCATTTTTGTATTTCCATGGATGGATGCAGCAATTTTTTCATAATCAGGCTTTCCATCTTCCAGTAAATCTACACTGTTGTAGCCAATATTGAACTCACGAAGCGAGCCCGTACCTTCGCCTCTGATTCCCACAATTTCTTCTAATGTATCATACGGTTTTCCCGTAATATACAGAAGTTCATCACCTGGTCTGAGGATACCGAACAACGCCGTGCTAATCGCATGGGTTCCTGAAATAATTTGTGGTCTTACTAAACCAGCTTCCCCGCCAAATACTTCAGCGTAAATACTTTCTAATGTGTCACGGCCAATATCATCATAACCATAGCCGGTAGATGGAATAAAGTGTGATTCACTTACCTTGTGATTTTGAAAGCTCGATAATACACGAAATTGATTAACATCAATTCTTTTATCAATCGCTTGGTGCACTTCTTTAATTTGTTCTTCTACCTCATTTACTAATGCTTCTAACTGTGTTCCATATGTTAACTGCTTGTACATTTGTTTCTCCTATTCCTCTGCTTCTAATGGCTTTACATATTTTAATATTGCATGTTCTTTCAATGCATACCCTTTACATACATATTGTTGGGCATCTTCATCAAAAATTAAACTGCGCAAAACCGTTTCGTTTTTTAACTGAGACAATAATTTCCCGTTATTACTTTCAACTGCTACCTCATAATATTCCATGTTCTCAATCATCATTTGTTCAATGGTCTGCTTTAAACTTTCCCTGTCTTCTTTATCAAAAGCACTGATTAAAATACTTTCTGTCTTTGATGTAGGCACAAATTTAGGATGGACTAAATCTTTTTTATTATAAACCGTTAAATGAGGAATCGCTGGTATTTCTAAATCCTCAAGTAATTTATGTACTGTTTCCTCATGCTGATAATATTCTTCATTCGAGCTATCGACCACATGGAGCAATAAATCTGCTTCTCGAACCTCTTCTAGCGTAGAACGGAAGGCAGCAACTAATGTTGTCGGCAAGTCTTGAATAAAACCTACTGTATCTGTAATCAGCACAGAAAATCCACTTGGCAAAATCAATTTTCTAGTCATTGGGTCCAACGTGGCAAACAAGATATCTTCTTCAAAAGAATCCGCTTCAGACAAACGGTTAAATAAAGTCGATTTCCCTGCATTTGTATATCCAACCAATGCAAGTTGAAACGCCCTGTTTTTCTTCCGTCTTTCACGATAACGATCTCGATGCTCCACAATGACACTTAATTGCGTCTTAATATCATCAATTCTTCGTCTAATATGTCGTCTATCTGATTCGAGCTTCGTTTCACCTGGACCACGTGTCCCAATCCCTGCTCCAAGTCTTGATAGTTGTATACCTTGTCCACCTAGACGTGGCAATAAGTATTGCAATTGAGCTAATTCTACTTGAAGCTTCCCTTCTTTCGACCTTGCCCTTGAAGCGAAGATATCTAAAATAAGCTGTGTACGGTCAATGATTCTTGCGTCTAAGTTCTTTGATATATTACGAACCTGACTTGGCGACAACTCATCATTAAAAATAATTAAATCTGCTTCTAATTCCTCTGCCAGTGTTTCAAGTTCTTCAACTTTCCCTTTACCAATATAGGTTGAAGGGTGAATCCTTTCTCTCATCTGTGTTAAAGTAGCAACAACTACTCCATTCGCCGTTTTCGTTAAATTTGCTAGTTCTTCCATTGAATATTCAAATCTTGCTGTATCATTTTGCGTTTCGCAGCCAACGAGGATTACTTTTTCTTTTTCTACTTTGGTTTCTTTCAAATATGTAAACCTTCTTTCCCTGACGAACTGTCTTCCTATTATAGCAAACAAACGATATTTCATCTATTTGCTCCTTATAAGGTTACCCAAAATATGTCCTAGTAAAAATGAAATAAGAAGCAAACTTTACCCTCTCAACAAAAAAAACAGAAAAAAGCTACTCCAAAAAGAAATTCACTCTTTTAGAATAGCTTTGTTAATCCTTATTTTTCATGAGAGTTAAGCACTAAATCATTACTCCTTAATGTCATTAATTCGTATTTATCATAATTACTTTGCAAGAGTAATCGCATTGCTTGAGCTCTTATTGATTTTTCAATAATATTGCGGATATATCGTCCGTTAGAAAAACTTTTGGGATGCTGGACATTTCGAACATAGGAAAGATGTTCTTTTAGCTTTTTTTCCGCCTCATGACTGAGCGCATACTCCCTTTCTTTTAACATCCGATCTGCTATCTCCATTAACTGATCGGTCGTATAATCAGGAAAATCAATGACAAGGGGAAACCTGGAATGTAGACCTGGATTTAAGGATAGAAAAAAATCCATTTCCCTAGAATAGCCTGCTAATATTAAAATGAAATCATGCTGTTTATCTTCCATATGCTTTACTAATGTATCAATTGCTTCTTTTCCAAAATCCTTTTCTCCTCCTCTTCCTAATGAATAAGCTTCATCAATGAAGAGAATCCCTCCCATTGCTTTTTTGACAAGATCTCTCGTTTTCTGTGCCGTATGACCAATATATTCACCAACTAAATCGGCACGCTCTGCTTCAATTAAATGACCTTTCGATAAAACATTCATCTTTTGAAATAGCTTGCCAATTAACCTGGCAACAGTTGTCTTCCCTGTTCCCGGGTTACCTTTAAACATCATATGCAATGCTTGTTTACCTGTTTTCAAGCCGTTTTCTTCTCGCTTTTTATTTACATAAATCCATGCGTATATCTCTTTTATCATTTTTTTCATTTCGTCCATGCCAACAAGGCTTCCTAATTCTGCTTCAATTTCCCTAAGTGCTTCATGTTCACTCGGAACAGTTCTGGGGATTGACTCAGCTTCTGGCTTTTCCTTTGGAAGAACCTTCTTCTTCTGTGAGTTGATTACTACGCTTATCTGTCCATTATTCTTCATCCGGATTGGATGCTCCAAAAGCCACACCTCCTCTAAAAACAAAAACGCTCAAAATCTTGCTCATCAAAAGTTCCATTTATTGATGTTTACAGTATTTAAATGATTTCATACTGTTTGCTACTATTCCCCATTGTTAATGTATATTCAGAACCTCTTCTATTCATTAAACTATTTTCAGATTATTTTTTAATTCTGTTATCAAGATATTATAGAAGGGAATGTAACTATTTCATTCATTGAATTATTATACTTATTCAAGACAAACCAACATTAATTAGAAATTTATAGTAAAATATAATGAATCTTTTTAATCATGATGTAGTTTCCTCACGCAAAAACAAAAAATATAAAGGGAGATAGGGAAATGGCTAAAATATTTTTAACATCAAATGGCCTCTCTACAGAGATTATTAAACATGAATTTATAACAGCTCTAAAACAATTGACAAACCCGAAAGCAGTGATCATAACCACTGCGTCTCCACAAAAAGAAAAAAATAAATATGCCAACAAAACGAAAAATGACTTGTTACAAATGGGGCTTAAACAAGTAGATTTTCTTGATGTAGAAGTGGAAGAAACAAAGAAACTTAAACAGTATAATATCATCTATATTAACGGAGGCAATCCATTTCACTTACTTTATTCTCTAAAAAAAAGTGGAGCTGATACTATCATACGTAAGTTGTCCAAACAGAATGCTATCATTATAGGGACAAGTGCAGGTGCGCTAATTTTAGGGCCTCATATCGAAGTGGTAAATCATTTTACTCCAGAGATGAACAAAATAGGAATGAATGATTTCACTGCATTAAACATAACAGATAAGGCAATATTTCCGCATTACGATAGAGAAGATGTTTTTAAAGACAACTCAGGACAAAGTATTGAGGATCGTATAAGAAAATTTGAAAGCAATAATCATATTTCTATTGTTAGGTTACAGGACAACCAATACATCCTTGCAAATGGATAAAATTTTTAGAGAATTATAGGACACAAAAAAACTTGAGGATATTCTCCTCAAGTTTTTTTGTATGCAATAATACCCTATAATTTAAAATACTATTCCTCATCTCAAAAACGGAGCTAGGAATTACGCTGGAAGCAACGCTCAACGTCTTTTTCTTATTGAGCCTGTGTACCTTCTAAATCAATCTGTACATTCTTTTGCGGAGAAAATGTAGAAATGGCATGCTTGTAAACTAACTGCTGTTTTCCTTCTGATTCAAATAACACAGTGAAATTATCGAAGCCTTTTATAAATCCACGTATTTGGAATCCATTTAATAAGAATACCGTTACGTTTGTGCCGTCTTTACGTAATTGATTTAAAAATTGATCTTGAATGTTAACTGATTGCTTCATGAAAATCCTCCTCTTTTCTCTCTACTATTATGTATTCGATTTAATTTTTAGCATTCCTTCTAAATAAGATGAAATTTCCTGTATTTTTTTTGTTATGTCATGTGTTTTTACACTTTCTGTCATATCAAACCACTGTACATTCATTTTATTACGGAACCAAGTCAATTGTCTTTTCGCATACCGCCTAGAATTCTGCCTTAATTCTTCAATAGACTCATCCAAGCTTTGCACACCATCGAAATACTTATAGATTTCTTTATAACCAATCGCTTGTATCGATTGGCAATCTCTTATACCTTCATCATAAAAATGCTGGACTTCCTCTAACAATCCGATTTCAAGCATTTGATCCACTCTTTTGTTAATTCGCTCATAAAGAACTTCTCTGTCCATTGTTAAGCCGATTAATGAAGCATCATAGAGTGACTCTTGTTTCTGCTCTTTTTGAATGTCTGACATTTTTCTACCAGTTACATGAAAGACCTCTAACGCTCTAATAACACGGCGAATATTATGATGATGGATAGCTGCTGCAGATTCTGGATCCACTTCTTGAAGTCTGTCATGAATGGCTAAGCTTCCTTCTATTTGTGCGGTTTCTTCCAATTTTGTACGGAATTCGGGATCAGAAGCAGTTTCTTGAAACTGATAATCAAATAAGACCGATTGAATGTACAAACCTGTTCCACCAACAATAAACGGTAATTTGCCTCTTGACGTTATTTCCGTTATTTTCTTGCGGACAAGTTCCTGAAATTGTGCAACTGAAAAACTGTCATCAGGATCTACAATATCAATTAAATGATGGGGAACCCCTTGCATTTCCTCTTTAGATATTTTTGCAGTCGCAATATCCATTCCTTTATAAATCTGCATGGAATCTCCACTAATAATTTCCCCGTCGAATTTTTTCGCCAGTTCAATACTAAGATTTGTCTTACCTACAGCAGTAGGTCCGATTAACACAACCACTTTTTCCTTTATTGTCAACTGATTCAACTGCCTTTTACTAACATTTAGCTAATGATTTTAAGCTATAATTATTATTTTATCACATTCCTCCGCGCAGTTTAACCTGTAAGCATTATTACCCAAACTTCATGAAATATACAGTATTTAATAATGGATCTTTATTTTTTTCTTTCCCGCCGAGTAAATATTAATAGTATAAGCATCATGTTGGACGATTTGTTTTACTTCCTCACTTTGTAGAAATTGATCTAAAGAACGTTTAACAGCCCGAGCTATCTCTTCCTTGTTAGAATCTTTCGTTAAAAAATATGTATATATATCAATAGAAACTTCTTTCGTAAAAGCATTAATACTTATACTTTCAAGATTATACTCTTTTCCTAATAAGAATCCTTCCTCAAAATACGGAGTTAATTCTAACCATCTTTCTTGTCGATCAAGTCTTTCTTTATCATAATGGGATACTGTCAGAGGTGCTTTATGGTTATATTTTTTTAAAATCCCTTGAGCCCTAGTTACTTCAGTTTGCTCGGTTACTAGTTCAATAGCATCTGGAAGTGCTACAACCCATTCCATCACTTTTTCTTGATCCGAATAATCCCCTGGCCAAAGTTTGATTCCTTTCGCATTGGCTTCTATAATCACTTGATATGCTATTTCATCATCGCCAATTGCCTTTTCCATATAATCTAATTGGACACTGTATAACATATCTTTCTCTTTCAAAAACTGGTTTACAAAAGTAATGATTTCCGCTTTCTGACGATAAAGTTCTTCGTCAAATATACCAATAGAAACTTCACTTTCTTCAAAATTGATTTTTAACGCAAATGGCTCTTTTTGAAAAGTTTCCTCTAAATCCTTCTTTAATTGTTGTTCAAAAGTTCCATCCCTATATATTGTTAATAAATCTGGCCCTTGTTTTGCTTGTGTCTTTTCCACAATTCCACTATTCATGGCGCCACCAACAATAAGAAGATATAAGATTAGGAGTGAATATAAAGCGGTCTTTTTCCTATTAATTTTTATCCCCTTATTAACTTCGGGCATTAGCGGCAAAGATATCGTCATTATTTCCGCATGTAGTATGTCATTAAATGTATGCACAGTTATCCCCTTTGTCGATAACACCTGTAAAAAAGAAAAGAGTCTTTTTCTAATCTCTCTTTTGGATTTCCTTACGATTCTAACAATCTTCTTTATCTCTAGTTGAAAATAATAGTGTAAGAGGATAATAGCTTGATCGATTTCCTTTATTGAGTTAAAGGAATATTCCGAAAATAAAACCTTTGAAGCCCTCCTCCTATTTTCCCCTTTCATTTGTTTTAGAATATATCGGAATCCTCTCTCCATTACATGATTTCTTTGAAACTTCGTGGAAGGTTTTATTAACCAAGCTTTGACGATTTCCTGTGACTTTTCCTTGTCTCCGATAAAGAACTGCGTAAATAATAACCAATCATTTACTTGCTTGCTATGAACAAAGGTTGACCTGTCCAACAAAGCCCCCACCCTTCTTTATTTATAATTCCTCTCCATTTTCTCCATGTATCTTTATTACATAGGGGACATAATTCATTAGAGCTTGAATGGCTTCATGCTCGAGAAAAAATTGTAAAGATCTTCTCAGCTCTTTTATAATCTCTTCTGTTTCACCTACATATTTTTCTGTTGTAAGGGAAAGTTCTGTATATACATTCAATTCCATAACACCATTTATATATTCCGAATACACATCATATAGTTTGTATTTATTTTCTCCAAAGAAAAATGCCTCTATTATAGCAAGATAAATATCCCACTTTGCTCTTTCCATATCTACTACATCTGCCGGAACCTTTCCAAATGAAAAATTCCATTCCAAATTGTGCTTATGTATAATATTTTCGATTTCCTCTTTTAAAATCTCTTCTTCTTCTACTGAAATTTCTTCAGATAAAAGAATTTCTGTTGATTCTCCAGATTGTTCGCTGGTACCTCTTTGCATATAATAATAAGGGTTTCCAGAGACTAATTCGAATATCTCTTGTTCCATTTCCATTACTTTATTCGCATCTTTTTGTTCATTAGTTAGTTCTACATCCAATTGGTCTAGTACTTGAAATTTAAGTTGATACTCGAGATCTCTTTTTTCTAAATAGGACTCTATTAAAGCTGCTACTTCCTCCTTTTCACCTAATCTTTCTGGTGTGGGAAAATATACTTCAATCGTTTTTGTCGCTGAATCAGGTATGGTATAAATGTCCCCAAATCCTTTTTCTTTAATGTCTTGATTTATCTGTAACACTCCTCCTTCTTTAAAATATTTATAAATATCAGGTCCTAAACTAACTCTCGTCTTGCTAAGTGTCTCTTGATTAATAGATCCGCCAGCAAATAAAATGAATAATATTAATAATAAACCTGGTAGCTTATGCCTACCTTTTGTTCCCATAACTAGGACTTGATTTCTATTGTCTGGCGTTACATTTTCTATCCATGTACTTTTTATTAGTAAGATCTCTTTTTTTAAAACCCCATCTATATTATTAACTGATATGAATTTACCATTATTCGTCCATATAGTAAGGCCATCATAAATAACTGTCTTCGCTTTTCTTTCTGAAATTCCTAAATGGTTGGCGATTTTTTTATAGGAATAATCGTAATAATACTTTAGTAGAAAAGCAATACGCGCTTGTTCGTTAAGTAATCCAAGACGATTTAATAGGGCGCTAGCATCGATAGGTTGATAGATAATGTCATGATTACGATAATATTTCGTATATTCCTTGATTAATGGTTTTAACACAAAATGATCGAGTCTTATTGAGATAAACTTGTCCTTTACTTGATTAATTGTTCTAGTAATTAATCGGTCGGTTAATACTTTGTCTCCAGTTAATAAAAATGCTAATAAATACCATTCTTCTATATATCCATTTAAATTATTTCGCTTTGACAAATGTTTACGGCGTATTTTCAAACACATTCCGCCTTTCTGGAAATCCCTTTATATTACCTTTATTTTACATGACGGAAGAAAAGTTGTCAGTATCATCTATTTGAAAATTCCCCCTTCGTGTAATATTCTGTTTAAACGAATTACAAAATGCCCCATTTGCGTTAGACGTATCTAACACTTAATGGGGCATTCAAAAAATCTTAGAAGCTATTTCTAAACAATATTTAAGATAAAGCCAACATTCTATCCAATGCCAATTTTGCATTCAAGGCAATTGGCTCTTTCACGATAATACGATTACTTTCAAAGTCCTGTTCAATTGATTCTAAGCACCAGACAAAATGAGGCAAATCGATTCGATTCATCGTGAGACAAGCGCACATATACGGATTAAGAGAGATAATCTGTTTATCGGGATGGTCTTTAATAATCCGGTTCACTAAGTTCATTTCCGTCCCAATCGCAAAAGCACTACCTGACTCCGCATTTTCAATAATATCGATAATATAGTTGGTCGAACCAGCTAAGTCAGATGCTGCCACTACTTCTCTACTGCATTCTGGATGAACAATGATTTTCATATGAGGATATTGCTTCCTAACTTGTTCCACATTTTGCACGGTAAAATTCTCATGTACAGAACAATGCCCTTTCCAAAGAATAACTTTAATTTCTTCTAACGGGCACTCATGAACAAGTTCATTTTTGATTGGATCCCAAATGGCCATTCTGTCTAAAGGTACTCCTAAATTGTAGGCTGTATTTCTTCCTAAATGCTGATCTGGTAGAAATAACAATCTTTCCTTTTGCGTAAATGCCCAAGAAACCATTTTCTCTGCATTAGAGGACGTTACGGTTGCTCCTCCATATTCACCCACAAAGGCCTTAATAGCTGCTGTTGAATTGACATAGGTTAAAGGAATAATGGTGTCACCAAATAATTCTTGAAGTTTCTTCCAAGCGCGATTTGTCTGATAAATATCGGCCATATCTGCCATAGAACAACCTGCGCGCATGTCTGGCAAATAGACTTTTTGCTTCTTTGTCGTTAAAATGTCGGCAGTTTCTGCCATAAAATGAACACCGCAAAAAACAATGTATTCTGCTTCTGTATTTTCTGCAGCTACTTGCGCAAGCTTCAAGCTATCTCCTGTAGCATCAGAAAATTGAATAACTTCATCCTTTTGATAATGATGACCTGGAATAAACAGTTTTTTGCCTAATCTCTGCTTTACACTTGCTACTCTTTCTTCTAATTCAACAGTTGTCATTGCTAAGTACTTTTCTGGTATTGTATTGGACGCTTGTAACCCCTCTAAAATATTCATTTCCTCTTCCCCTCAATCCCTTTTTAATGAATACTTACTTTTACACTAATATCTAATGCTTTAACAGAATGCGTTAAGAATCCTAATGAAATATAGTCCACTCCACACTCTCGGTACGAAGCAAGATTTTCTAAAGTAATTCCACCTGAAGCTTCTGTTGTAACTGTTTCTGGAACATGGGGAATCCACTCCACAATTTCCTCTGGCTTTCGATTATCAAACATAATGACATCTGCACCCGCTGCTAATGCTTCAAGCATTTGTTCCTTCGTTTCTGTTTCCACTTCAACCTTGACCATGTGGCCAATCGACTGTTTAACTGCCTTTACCGCATTAGCAATCGAACCAGCAAAAGCAATATGGTTATCCTTAATCATGACCGCATCATACAGCCCAAAGCGATGATTATGTCCGCCACCAACAGTTACTGCATACTTTTCAAGCATTCGTAATCCTGGTGTTGTTTTTCGTGTATCACAAATTTTCGTATAGCCACTGTTTAACACATCGACCGCTTCACGGGTTCTCGTGGCTATCCCACTCATTCTTTGAACAAGGTTTAAAATCACTCGTTCCCCTTTTAATAGCTCTCTAATATTCCCTTTTGCCGTCGCTATTTGCTGGTTACTTTCTATTCGATCTCCATCCCGGACGAGCATCGTTATCTCAATTGCTGGATTTAACACATGGAATCCTGCTTGAATAACCTCTTCTCCGCAAAAAATCCCATTGTCCTTTGCTAGAAACACAATCTCTCCTTGCTGTTCCTTTGGAAAAATGGCATCTGTTGTAACATCTCGTTCGCCAATATCTTCAATAAAGAACGCTTCCAATTGTTTGTGCAATTTCAATTGATTCATTTTGCATCTCCTTTGTTAGTTCTCGTTTAAAGCTAACCTTTTTCTTTACCCATTCATCCTTTTCCTCTGGGTAATCAGAGCGGAAATGACCACCTCTGCTTTCTTTTCTTTCTAAAGCAGATCTTGTAATAAGCCAAGAGGTTACAAGCATAAAATATTTCTCAATCTCTTCAATCGATCTATTTTCTAGAGGAAGGTTAAAGCAATCTGATATTCCAAAACGCTCAAGCCATTGCAGCTGATTTTGTAAATTTATTTCATTCCGAACAATTCCCACATTCGCCATCATGCGATGTTGTAACTCTTCTTTTTCTGGAAAAATTGGATGAAATGTATTATCCGATTCTTCCCTTTCTAATATGAAACCTTTCACTTTTGACTTTGGTATTTCCCGAAGGAGGTTTGCCAAGTTATTCCCCATATATAATCCTTCTAAAAGGGAATTGCTAGCTAGGCGATTCGCTCCGTGAAATCCAGTACAAGCTGCTTCTCCGATGGCATAAAGGTTATTAACAGATGTTCTTCCAAAAAGGTCTGTATCAATGCCTCCCATTAAGAAATGGCTGCCTGGAGCAACGGGAAGCAACCCTTTTTGCAAATCAATGCCATGCTCTATGCACATTTTTGTTATTGAAGGGAATCTTGTTTGAAAATTAGTAATCATTGATATATCTAAATAGACCGTTTCCCCATTTGATAAGTACTGATAGATTGTTTGCGATACAATATGGCGTGGCGCTAAATCTTCATACGGATGTACATTTTCCATAATGTACTTTCCAGATGCAGTTACTAGTCGTGCTCCATCTCCTCTTACCGCTTCTGAAATAAGACCGACCGTTTCTCCATTTACATATAATAAGGTCGGATGAAATTGGACAAATTCCATATCGATAATAGAGGCACCAGCTAAATATGCAAGTGCAATGCCATCCCCTGTAATGGTAGAAGCACTACTTGTATAAGTATAAAGCGTTCCACATCCTCCAGTTGCAATGACAGTATGCGTGCTATAAAACTCTATTCGAGTGCCATCTACGGCAATACCCTTTGCTCCAAAACATTGATTACTATTAGTATTTACCATTAATTCATAGACAAAAACATTTTCGATTAATTCTATATTGTTATTCTTATTTTCTGTAAGAAACTCCATTACCTTTTTTCCAGTAGTATCGCCGCCACTGTGGACAATTCTTTTTTCCGAATGAGCACCTTCCATGCCCAATGAAAGTTTCCCTTTTGAATCCTTATCAAATGTACATCCATCTTGCCATAATTCTTCAATTAAACGAGGTGCCGCCTTTGTAATTTCTGCCACTACCTCTGGATGATTATGAAAGCGTCCGGCTTCAATTGTATCGAGTGCATGTTTTCTATAATCATCTGAATCTCCGAGACTTGCAGCAATTCCTCCTTGTGCTAGGTAGGAATTACTTAATTCCGCCTTAGATTTTGTGAGAATAATCACATTAAATTCAGTTGAAAGTTTTTTGGCTAGTTGTAAACTAGCGATACCACTGCCGATTATCAGTACATCTGTATCCATTTTTCACCCTCCTATTTTACAGGTGTCTTGACACTTATATTTACATAGTTTTAAACTAATGACAAGTGTTTTTTTCATTTTCATTAAATAAAGTGCGTCGATTTCCTTTCTAGACACAAGAATCGCTGGGAAGAAAGAAAGCCTGTGTGAAATCTCACTTCCCTTCTACCCATAGGAATCAAATGCCTTTCACTATAAATAGCTCAAATTTGTTAAAAGATGTTTTCCATTTAAAAATAAACTTTACTATGATTCTTCTGCTTTTTAAAAATAATAATGGGAGGAAATTTATATGAAATATTTTGATTATGCTGCAACTACTCCTTTGGATAATGATGCAGCAAATGTTTATGTGGACGTCGCTTGTAAATACTTTGCTAATTCGAATAGCCTTCATGATATGGGCGATAATGCTAGGAAAATTTTGGAGAATTGTCGCGAGGAATGGGGAAAACTATTAAACGTAGATAAAAATGGGGTTTATTTTACAAGTGGTGGTACTGAGAGTAATTTTCTTATCATACAAAATTTGGTACTCGCGACAAAAAAGCAAGGAAAACATATTATTACAACTGTGGCAGAGCATGCTTCGATTCATAGTACGATGCAATTATTAGCAGTAAATGGCTATGAAATTACTTATATCCCATTATTGGATAATGGAAGAATCGATACACAACTTTTAGAGCAATCTATTCGACCGGATACCATTCTAGTTTCCATTCAGCACGTTAATTCTGAAATTGGTGCGATTCAGCCTATTAAAGAAATTGGGACTATTTGTAGAAAATACAATACTCTTTTTCATAGTGACATGGTACAAAGTTTTGGAAAAATAGACGTTTCAGAAGTGACGAAATTTGTTGATGGGTTATCGATATCTGGGCATAAATTTTATGGTCCTAAAGGAGTCGGAGTTGCCTATATTAATCCTCAAACAGCTTGGATTCCCTTTTTGCCAAATGGCAGTCATGAAAAAGGCTTTCGATCCGGTACCGTAAATACAGCAGGGATTGCCAGTATGACAGTTGCTGCTCAAAAAACATGCTTGAAGATAGCAGATAATTTACAGGAACTTTCCCAACTTCGTGCATTATTTAAAGAAACCGTTAAAGCTGAATCTATTATACTGTTTGAATGTATAGAACAATATCCTGGAATTATTGGATTACGAGTAAAGGGGTTGGAGGGTCAATGGCTCATGCTTGAGTGCAATCGGCGAGGCTTTGCTATATCAACAGGAAGTGCCTGTCAGGTTGGAAAACATGCTCCTTCTAAAACCATGAAAGCGCTTGGATTAGCAGATGGTGAAGCAAAGGAATTTATTCGGATATCATTAGGAAAAGATAACTCGAAAGAAGATATAATAGATTTAGCTAAGTTAATAAACGAATTAGCGAAAGAATATGCAAAGTATTGCTAAGATTCTAGAATGGTCAGCTAGTAGATAATAGCTGACCATCTTTATAACTATTATTCCACTATTTTCATCATGATCAAATCTGTTATAAAATTAATTGCATTTTCGTTCTTTTCCCAGAAACCAAGCCAAACCTTCTTTGCCATTTCCAGCCATTTGTTCCCTCCAAATTTCCAAATTACAGTTTCATCTTCAATCCTTCATGTGTTGCTTGAAAGCCTAATCGTTCATAAAAGCGCAATGTATCTGGTCTTTGTTTGTCTGTCGTAAGCTGAATTAAATGACACCCTCGTTCTTTGGCACGCTCGATTGCCCAATTGATCATTTTAGCACCTACTCCTTTTCCCCGAACAAAAGAAGCAGTTCTAACCCCTTCAATCGTAGCTCGCCACCCACCTTGATGGGTGATGTATGGCGTGAATGTAATTTGTTGCACTCCAACTACCTCATCCCCAAAATGTGCTACAACTAATTCATTATTTGGATCTGCTGTAATAGCATGAAATGCTTCCATGTAACTGTTAGGCAGTGGTTGTTCATAACGCTCCCGCTTACTACCTAACACATCATCTGCAAGCATCGCAACAATTTGGTTTAAATCTTGTACTGTCGCTATTCTAAACCCTAATGACTCTTCCACCATATCCCCCCCTGTTTAGTTAAAACAAATTTGTTATTACCGTTCTGTATTCTTTACTAAACCTTCCATTACCTTTAAAAGAAAAAAATAATCCCTTAATAAGTTGAATTTTCCAATAAATATAATTGTACTAAAAGTGTAAATATAAACTAATCTACCATTCTATCTGATGAAGGAGGACGCAATGAAGAATATTAATCATGGTTTTATCACAATGTCCTTAAGTATCTTCGGATTAATTTTATTCATGTTGCCATTTTTTAGTTTCCCTCCACCACTTGGCGGATTGCTTTAGAACTTTCCTTTTTTTAAATTGGTGTGATTCTTATTATATTGTCGATTTTTTATTCTATTCTATTAATCTTTTTACGCCAAAAAGGATGGATGAAATACACACCATTTTTTATAACCGCTGGTGCTTTTGTGTTTATGTATTGCCTATTAGTCTCAATTAATGCAAGCTAATTTAAAAATAATAAATAAAGTCTTCATCCAATCGATAGAAATATGAAAATAGACCAAACAAATATTTGGTCTCTCTTTTTCATGGAACTACAGTAAGCTCCGTATCTAGTAACCATTTATCTATCGCCATTTTCGGGTAATAGTTGGTTTTTTCAATTTTTATATGTGGTATGTAACTTGAAGTAACTCCTAATCCTTCTTCTACTTCCGTTAATGTTTGTACTTCTTCCACAGTAATCCCTAGATAATCTGCTAACTCGGATATCGTTAAAAGTTCATGCTGACTTTCTTTTTTTGTATTTGTCTTTTTTTCACGAAAACTATTGGATAGAAGCAAGCTTCCAATTAGAAAGCAAATACCTACAGTCAACAACCCATGACTGAAGTCACGGGCTTGTAAGGTCTTGTGACCTTTAGAATTTACAGCGGACAACAAGACTATTGTCTTGCCCATCAAATCACGCTAGAGATACTGTGTGGGCTCCAAGCAACCCGTTTATATTATTTAAACCACAGCTACTGT
>Ga0209463_1000649_pt1 | contig 24545 bp, 19 predicted proteins | sample AgamicMgSfrz_FD_187169 | JGI IMG/M metagenome (GOLD analysis project Ga0209463, IMG submission 187169) | Agave microbial communities from Guanajuato, Mexico - Mg.Sf.rz (SPAdes) (version 2) | ecosystem: Host-associated > Plants > Phyllosphere > Phylloplane/Leaf | place: Guanajuato, Mexico... | reverse complement strand
AGTCTCAAGTGGCAAAAATATGGCGATCGCGACATTTTACCGCTGTGGGTAGCGGATACGGACTTTCGTTCGCCGCCTGCGGTGATCGAGGCGCTGCAACAGCGCGTAGAACATGGCGTTTTTGGTTATGGCGCCGAGCCGAATGCGCTAATCGACGTCGTTATTGAGCGGATGGCGACGCGCTATAACTGGCGGATTGAAGCGGACTGGTTGGTACTTTTGCCCGGCGTGGTGGCCGGATTAAATCTTTGCGTTCGCGCCTTTACTTCGCCAGGTGAAGGCACAGTGGCGCCGACGCCAATTTATCCACCGTTTCGGCTGGCGGCGAAGTGGGCGGATCGCAGTCAGATAAATCTACAGATGCGGCTGAAGAATGCGCGCTGGACGATGGATCTGGCGGCGGCGGAAATGCAACTAACCGGTAATGAAAAGCTGCTGATGCTGTGTAATCCGCAAAACCCCGGCGGCACGGTTTATCGTCGTGATGAACTCGCTGCGCAACTGCGATTTGCCCAGCAACACGATCTGATCGTTTGCTCCGATGAGATCCATTGCGATCTGATTCTGGAGCCTGGCCTGCAGCATATTCCGTTCGCGACGCTGGACGAAGATGCCGGGCAACGTTCAATAACGCTTATCTCTCCCTCGAAAACTTTTAATATTGCTGGATTAGGCGCATCGTTGGCAATCATTCCGAATAAAGCGTTGCGTCAGCGTTTTAACGATACCCGTCGCGGCATCGTGCCGTCAGTGGATATTCTGGCGATAACCGCCGCAACCGCTGCCTGGCGCGATGGTCAGTCCTGGCTGGATGCGCAGCTGGATTATTTACGTCGTAATCGCGACTGGCTGTGCGCGCAGGTAAATGCGCTGCCAGGGCTGAACGTTGCGCCGCCGGAAGCGACCTATCTGGCATGGATCTCGGCGCGTCTTCCTGACATACCCAGCCCGGCGCTCTGGTTTGAGCAGCACGGACTGGGCTTTTCGCCGGGACGGGATTTTGGTGACGACGGCTTCGTACGCTTTAATTTCGGCTGCACGCGCGCCACGCTGGAAGAGGCGGTAATGCGCCTGGAGCGCGCGGTGGCCGCCGCGAACGCTTAACGCTTTTGCTCGCTGGCGACGATCTCCTGCAAACTCCAGGGATGGAATTTAATTGTGATTTGTCCATCGGTGACCGCCAGCGTGGGATTTGGCAGGCGTTCATTTTCACCCTGCGGCGCACTGGTTTTAAACGAGATACCCGGCTCCAGCAGGCCGCTGTCGGAGAGCAGGGCCATCGCCCGCGCGCCCAGCGTTTTCGGATCGCCGCGCAGCACAATTTCAACATGTTCCCAGCCTTCGTGGCGATAGAGCTTATTGCCCGGCCACGGCAGTTCGATCACGTTGATACGCCACGGCCCCACGCATAACGGCTCATCCAGTTCAAACAGGCAAATCGGTCGGCCGTTGATCATATTTTCTGAAAACATGCGCCCAACCTGCATCAGGCCTTGCTTCCAGCGCTCCGCTGTGGCGATTTGATGGCAGCGCAGCGAAATATGGTCAGCCTCAAGATTTTCCAGGGTTAACCCCAGCCTTTCGGCCAAATTTGTCAGCTTTTTTTCGAAGCATGGCAGATCGTCTGCCAGGTCGGATAGCGCTTCCAGATTATTCCTGAATGGCACCATTATCTCCCTTTTTATACAATTTAATTAAACATTGGCTGCTTTGCGTGCTGCTTTATAAGGCCAGTTATAGTTGTAAAAATAGCTTCTATGATTAATATTTCTGATAAATTGACGGAATTTATCTAACTTATGTCCAGTTTAGCACGGTACAGGACCACAAAATATTTTATAAAAACATCGTTAACCTAATGTTTTTAATTACGTTTGCCAGCGGCTTAAGGTAATTCTTAATTGGGCTGGTGTGCAATTGCGGCTACTAAGCCTTTCTTATAGATTTACCCCCGACCATCACACAAGGAATGGCTATATGTTTAAACTCATTATTATTGCAGTTCTTATCGCGCTGATGGGGTTTGCTATCTCCCGCCACTGGAAGGTGCGCAATGAAAAAACGGTAAGTAACCCTCATCGACATTTTCGACGTCGCTAACCTTTTTTCCTCGGTGGCGGAAACATTTGCAGCCGTGTTTCCGCCCGCTACGGGGCTGCTGACGCTTCCTTTCAAATAAAGTATACTTCCCCCCTTCTTTTTTCCGCGGTGCCATTGTACAGCAACCTGCCAGGCTGTCAGGCGCCACGATGATTATGCCCGCCGCGTCCATGCGGCGGGCAACGCAGACAGATGAAGGTAACGCGGTGAATATTCAGGCTCTCCTTTCCGAAAAAGTTAGTCAGGCGATGATCGCTGTTGGCGCGCCGTCAGATTGCGAACCCATGGTTCGTCAGTCGGCCAGGGTTCAGTTTGGCGACTATCAGGCCAACGGCATTATGGCGGTGGCGAAAAAACTGGGTCAGCAGCCGCGCCAGCTGGCCGAACAGGTAGTTCAGCAGCTTGATCTGAACGGTATCGCCAGCAAAGTTGAAATCGCCGGACCGGGCTTTATTAATATTTTCCTCGCGCCGGAATGGCTCGCCCGACAGGCGGAAGCCGCGCTGGCGTCGCCGCGTCTGGGCGTTGCGCCGGTTGATGCGCAAACGATCGTTATCGACTATTCCGCGCCTAACGTGGCGAAAGAGATGCATGTCGGTCACGTACGTTCGACCATAATTGGCGACGCAGCGGCTCGTACGCTGGAGTTTCTCGGACATAAAGTCATTCGCGCTAACCACGTCGGCGACTGGGGCACGCAGTTCGGGATGCTGATCGCCTGGCTGGAAAAGCAGCAGCGCGAACATCATGAAGCGATTGCGCTGGCCGATCTGGAAACCTTCTACCGCGAAGCGAAAAAGACCTATGACGAAGATGAAGCTTTTGCCGAACGCGCGCGCAGCTATGTGGTGAAATTACAGGGCGGCGACGAGTATTGCCGCACCATGTGGAAGCAGCTGGTTGACATTACCATGACGCAGAACCAGACGGTGTACGATCGTCTGAACGTGACGCTGACGCGTAACGATGTGATGGGTGAAAGCTTATATAACGATATGCTGCCGGGCATCGTCGCCGACCTGAAAGCCAAAGGGCTGGCGGTCGAGAGCGAAGGCGCCACCGTGGTTTTCCTCGATGAATTTAAGAACAAAGAAGGCGAACCGATGGGCGTCATCATCCAGAAGAAGGATGGCGGCTTTCTTTATACCACCACGGATATTGCCTGCGCGAAATATCGCTATGAGCAGCTGCATGCCGATCGGGTGCTTTACTATATCGACTCCCGTCAGCATCAGCATTTAATGCAGGCCTGGACTATCGTGCGCAAAGCGGGCTACGTGCCGGAATCGGTGCCGCTTGAGCATCATATGTTCGGCATGATGCTGGGCAAAGACGGTCGTCCATTTAAAACCCGCAGCGGCGGCACCATTAAGCTGTCCGATCTGCTGGATGAAGCGGTAGAGCGCGCTACCGCGCTGGTATCCGAGAAGAACCCGGATATGGATGCGGACGAGCTGCGTAAGCTGGCAAATATTGTCGGTATCGGCGCGGTGAAATATGCCGATCTGTCGAAGAGCCGCACCACCGATTATATTTTCGACTGGGATAACATGTTGGCCTTTGAAGGCAACACCGCGCCTTATATGCAGTACGCCTATACCCGCGTGCTGTCAGTGTTCCGCAAAGCGGGCATTGATGAGAACGCGGTGCTGGACGGCACTATTCAGCTGAGCGATGAGCGCGAATCTCAGCTGGCGGCGCGTCTGCTGCAGTTTGAAGAGACGATTACGCTGGTTGCCCGCGACGGCACGCCGCACGTGATGTGCGCCTATCTGTACGATCTGGCTGGGCTGTTCTCTGGCTTCTATGAACACTGTCCGATTCTGTCGGCGGAAGATGAAGCGGTACGCCAGAGCCGTCTGAAGCTGGCATTGTTGACGGCCAGAACGCTGAAGCAGGGTCTGGATACGCTGGGTATTGAGACCGTCGAACGTATGTAATTTTCTTTCGCCTTTTTTACGAAGGGCTTAGCGCTAACGATGCAAAATCCACGCTCCGGCGTGGATTTTTTATGTCGGTTGGAAAGGCGGCCTTCAGACTGAGTATGGGTGCCGGGAAGATGACTTCTGGCTCAGGCTGGTGCGGCGGAAGGCTGGTGTGGGTTTGATTACCGTTGCCACCTTCGGTGGACAGGCCGCTCCGTAAAGACGCCATGAATCCATCCCTGGAGGCTCTGCCGCGTCATCCCTGACGCGGAAGCTTTACTACGCGGCCTGTCCGCCTCAGCTTTAAGCTCAGTGCTGGCTGCCCCGCCGCTTCTGACTCCGGCGTTGCGGTTATACCCAACTTAACCATCTGTTGGTTAAGTTCCGGTAGCACAATGCTGAGGGAGTGGAAGGGGCTGGACAGTGAGGCGGGCCTCACACGGCCTGGGAAGGCGTGGGCGGAGGCCCCAGGGACGGGTTTATGCCGTCCCGCCGAACGGACGGCCCCTTCCGCGACCGGCACCGTTACTACCTACATAAACACGCCGAGGCTTAAGTTCGGATACCGTTACCCAACGCTACTGATAATTCACCATCACCTGATTGCTGCGCACGCGCGTCACAGGAAACAGCCTTCCCTGCCCCGGCACGCTATAAACAAAGCGCAGCGTATCGCTGGCTGGCACATTCGTTAGTCCGCGCGTCGAACCGCTGGCCCCTTCAATCGGCGTACAGCGAGCGCTGGAACAGAGCTTCACCAACAAACCCGCCGGTTGCGGGCCGGTTAATTCAAAGCGCCAGTAAACCACGCTCATCATGCCGGAAACCGGGCCGGGCGGCGTAATTGGCGGCGATGACGCCTCCACGCCGCGGTTACTTAGCGTCACGCCCGTGGCGCTGCCCTGCCAGGCGCCGTCCGCCGCCTGCGTAACCAGCGGTAACAACAACGTTAACCATAAAGCCCGCATTACTGACCTCCGATGGTCGCCGTCATACGAATATGACGATTATCCGTCAGCTCCATATTGGACAGCACCGCCAGCTGCGGCAGGTTGCGTCGCAGGAAACGGGCCAACAACGCGCGCAGCGGATGATTCACCAACAGCACCGGCGGCGCGCCTGCCATCTCCTGATTCTGCAGCGCGCGCTGCGCCTGATCCAACAGACGATCCGCCAGCCCAGGCTCCAGTCCGCCGCCGCCCTGCAACGCCTGTAACAACAAACGCTCCAGCGTTGCGTCAAGGCCGATAACCTGCACTTCGCCGTTACCGGGGAACCACTGCTGGGTAATCGCACGACCCAGCGCCACGCGTACTACCGTCGTCAGCTCTTGCGGATCGTTCTGCACCGGCGCATGCTCCGCCAGCGTCTCAATAATGGTGCGCATATCGCGAATTGATACGCGCTCCGCCAGCAGATTCTGCAACACCTTATGCAGCGTCGTCAGCGACACCACGCCCGGCACCAGATCTTCCGTCAACTTCGGCATATCCTGACTCACGCGATCCAGCAACTGCTGTGCTTCCTGGCGGCCAAACAGCTCGCTGGCGTACTGGCCGATCAGGTGATTCAGATGCGTCGCCACCACGGTACTCGCTTCTACTACGGTAAAGCCCTGAATCTGCGCCTGCTCTTTCAGCGCGCTGTCAATCCAGATCGCCGCCAGACCAAAGGCAGGATCTACCGTCGGCTCGCCCGGCAAGGTGCCCGACGCGGTGCCTGGGTTAATCGCCATCCAGCGCCCCGGCCAGGCGTCGCCGCTGCCGATCTCTACCCCTTTCATCAGAATACGGTAGCGGGCGGCAGGCAGATCCATATTGTCGCGAATATGCACCACCGGCGGCAGGAAGCCCATCTCCTGCGCAAACTTCTTACGAATACTGCGGATGCGGCCCAGCAGTTCGCCGTCCTGCTGCATATCCACCATCGGAATCAGACGGTAGCCCACTTCCATGCCCAGCGAATCTTCCAGCTGCACATCGCCCCAGGTCGCTTCTACCGTGGCGGCCGTCTCCTGCGCGCGCGGAATCGGCTGCGCCGCCGCTTTCGGCTTCATCTCACGGCCGCGTTGCCACCAGGCCAGGCCTAACAGCGCGGCGGTAAACAGCAGAAATACCAGGTTCGGCATACCCGGCACCAGACCCAGCAGCCCCAGCACGCCGGCGCTCAGCATTAAAACGCGCGGGTTATCGAACAGCTGACTAACCATCTGCTCGCCAACATCCTGATCGGTGCTGACGCGCGTCACAATCACGCCCGCGGCGGTCGAAATCACCAGCGCCGGGATCTGCGCCACCAGGCCGTCACCGATAGTCAGCAGCGTATAGGTTTCGCCCGCTGCGCCAGGCGACATACCGTGCTGCACGATGCCGACCAGCAGGCCGCCCACCACGTTGATAATCATAATCATGATGCCCGCGATAGCGTCACCACGCACAAACTTACTGGCACCGTCCATTGAGCCGTAAAAATCCGCCTCCTGCGTCACTTCCGAACGGCGCTTCTTCGCTTCCTCTTCACCAATCAAACCGGCGTTCAGATCGGCATCGATCGCCATCTGCTTGCCCGGCATCCCGTCCAGCACAAAACGCGCGCCCACTTCGGCGATACGTCCGGCACCTTTGGTGATAACCATAAAGTTGATGATGACCAGGATGATAAATACCACGATACCGATGGCGAAGTTGCCGCCGACCAGGAAGTGGCCAAAGGCTTCCACCACCTGACCTGCCGCTGCCGCGCCGGTATGGCCTTCCATCAGGATAATACGGGTCGAGGCAACGTTCAGCGCCAGACGCAGCAGCGTCGAAAACAGCAGAATGGTCGGGAACGCGGCGAACTCCAGCGTGCGCTGGGTAAACATCGCCACCAGCAGCACCATGATCGACAGCGCGATATTAAAGGTAAACAGCAGATCGAGAATAAAGGGCGGCAGCGGCAGCACCATCATCGACAGGATCAGCAGGATCAGCAGCGGGCCAGCCAGCACCTTCCACTGCGTATCTTTCATGTTACCCGGTAAGCGAAGTAAAGCGGCCAGATTAGCCATCAGATCTCGTCTCTCCTGCAAAGTCCAGTTCAGCCGGTACCGGCAAACGTTGAGGTTTCTGCGGTATCAGACCACCCTCGCGCTTCCAGCGCTTAAGCTGCCATACCCAGGCCAGCACTTCTGCAACTGCGCCATACAGCGCGCCCGGAATGTGCTGCCCTATTTCACTGTGACGATAAAGCGCGCGCGCCAGCGGCGGCGCTTCCAGAATCGGCACGCGATGTTCCTTGCCTGTCTCACGAATCTTCAACGCCACGTCGCCCGCGCCTTTCGCCACCACTTTCGGCGCGCTCATCTTCTTCTCGTCATACTGCAGCGCGACGGAATAGTGCGTCGGGTTGGTGACGATAACGTCCGCTTTCGGCACGTCCGCCATCATGCGGCGGCGCGCGGCGGCGCGCATCGCCTGACGAATGCGCCCTTTTACGTGCGGGTCGCCTTCCATCTCTTTATATTCATCGCGGATTTCCTGCTGTGTCATACGCAGCTGTTTGAAATAGCTGAACAGCTGCCAGAACACGTCGAAGCCGACCATCGGTACCAGCCCCAGCACCACCAGGAAACAGCAGACGGCGACCATATTCAGGCCGTGCGCCAGCGCATCGAACGGCGACTCGGTAATCAGGCGCAGCATCTCCGGCCAGCTGGCCCAGACGTACCAGCCCGCCACCGCGCTCACCAGCGTAGCCTTCAGCACCGCTTTTAACAGCTCGGCCCAGGTTTGGGCAGAAACCATGCGCTTCAGGCCGCTCAGTGGATTCAGCTTATTGAACTGAAAAGAGATCGCTTTGCCGCTCAGCACGATGCCGCCCAGCAGCATCGGCGCGGCGATGGCGACCAGCACCAGACCAGCCATCATCGGCAGCAGCGCCCAGACCGCTTTGCTTAACAGGCGGCTGATATGACGCACAATCTGTCCCGGATCGTTAATTAAGCGATGATCGAAACTGAAACCGGAGGCGACCATCTCGGCCAGCTGGCGCGCCATTGGCTCACCGCCCATCCACAGGATCAGCAGCCCCGTCACCAGCATCAGCAGCGAGGTCAGCTCGCGGGAACGCGGGATCTGCCCTTCTTTACGCGCTTTTTCAAGTCGGTGGGGTGTGGGGGATTCTGTTTTTTCCGCGTCGCTATCTTCAGCCACGTTGGTCAACCTGCGTCGGAATGGGAATTGAGCATAGAGTGCCAAACGGCGGCCAGTTTAATGGGCCGAGTAACAGGGTTAAACAGGGGTTATTTCAGGGAATGGCAAAAAAAGACCGGCAATCGTACGATTATCGGCCTGATAACAGCGAGTGGCTGCCGTCGCCGTTCAGCGCGCGGCAGCGTTTAGTTTAGAAGCCCAGGCTATCAAGCAGGTCGTCGACCTGATCCTGATTAGCCACGACGCCAGGGGCGGCCGCGTTAATTTGCGGGCCGTTCAGCAGGCTGTTTTCTTCCCGCTTCTGACGCGCGTTCGCTTCCGGCATGTTTTCCAGCAGCACCATCAACAGCTGGCGCTCGATCTCCTGGATAACATCCATCATGCGCTTGATCACCTGACCGGTCAGATCCTGGAAATCCTGCGCCATCATGATGTCGAGCAGTTGGGCGTTGGTAAAGGAGGTGTGTTCCGGCACGGTTGCCAGATATTCGCGCGTGTCCGAAACCAGTACACGGGCATCCGACAGCTCGATCGGGTCCTCAAACCAGGCGTCCCAGCGCGTTTTCAGATCCTTAGCGCCGCTTTCCAGTGCATCCTGGCGCGGCTGTGATGCTTCAACGCAGTTCAGCGCACGCTCAGCGGCCTGAGCGGTCATCTGAACGACATAGTCAAGACGGTCGCGCGCATCGGGAATCGCTTCCGCGGCTTCCGCAATCGCCTGATCCAGCCCCAGCTCGCGCAGACTGTCACGCAGCATACGCGTTAACGAGCCAATGCGCGTGATAATATCTTGCGATGACGCCGTATCGGTCGCTGGTTTCGTAAGTTCGCTCATCACGTCTCCTTACATACCTAATTTTTCGAAGATCTTACCTAACTTCTCTTCCAGAGTTGCCGCAGTAAAAGGTTTCACCACATAACCGCTGGCCCCTGCCTGCGCCGCAGCGATAATGTTCTCTTTCTTCGCTTCCGCCGTGACCATCAGCACCGGCAGCTTGCCCAGCGCGGCGTCGGCACGAATGGTTTGCAGCAGCTGCAGGCCGTCCATATTCGGCATGTTCCAGTCGGAAATGACGAAATCGAACTCGCCTGCGCGCAGTTTATTCAGCGCGTCGGCGCCGTCTTCGGCTTCTTCAACGTTGTTGAAGCCCAGCTCTTTCAGCAGGTTGCGCACAATACGACGCATCGTATTGAAATCGTCTACCACCAAAAAACGCATATTCTTGTCAGCCATATTTACTCCTGTGTTATCGCGACCCGCTGGACGGGCTCGGTTAAATTCGCAATGCCTGTCCGGCGCTAATTTTTGCCAGCATGTGCTGGCTGATTTGGTGCAGATCCACCACTTCACTGGCTCCCCCGTGAGCAATAGCCTCACGCGGCATGCCGAAAACCACACAGCTTGCTTCGTTCTGCGCGATGGTCCAGGCGCCGGCGCGCTGCATCTCCAGCAGCCCCGCCGCGCCGTCGTTGCCCATACCGGTCAGGATCACGCCAACGGCGTTACGACCGGCATGCAGCGCCACCGATTTAAACAGCACATCCACGGAGGGCTTGTGACGATTCACCGGCGGACCATCGTTCAGTTTCACCTGATAGTTGGCGCCGCTGCGCGCCAGCTCCAGGTGCATCGCGCCGGGCGCAATATAGGCGTGCCCCGGCAGAATACGTTCGCCATCTTCCGCTTCTTTCACGGTGATCTGGCACAGCTTGTTCAGACGTTCGGCAAACGAACGGGTAAAGCCGGGCGGCATATGCTGGGTAATCAGCAGCGCCGGGCTGGTCATCGGCAGCGGCTGCAGCACATGGCGAATCGCTTCGGTGCCGCCGGTGGATGCGCCAATGGCGATCAGCTTTTCACTACTCAGCAGCGGGCCCGCCTTCAGCATTGCCGGTGCCGCCTGGGTGACGCGCGGCATCATGCGGGCGCGCGCCGCCGCGCGGATCTTATCGGCGATCGTCTGGCTGTACGCCATCATCCCTTCCCGAATGCCCAGCTGCGGCTTGGTGACGAAATCGATAGCGCCCAGCTCCAGCGCGCGCAGCGTCACTTCCGATCCTTTGGCCGTTAGCGAGGAAACCATCACCACCGGCATTGGACGCAGACGCATCAGCTTCTCGAGGAAGTCAAGACCGTCCATGCGCGGCATCTCCACATCCAGCGTCAGCACCTGCGGGTTAAACTGTTTAATCAAATCGCGCGCCACCAGCGGATCGGGCGCGGTCGCCACCATTTCCATATCGGGATGGCTGTTGATGATCTCCGTCATCAGTTGTCGCATCAGCGCTGAATCATCAACGCACATTACGGTGATTTTGCTCATGATCTTTCCTTAGTCAGCCCGTAAACCGTCTGCCCGCGCAGATAGAACTCTTTGCTTATCTGGCTGAAGTTTTCTGAATGACCGGCAAACAACAGGCCGCCGGGCTTCAGCAACGGGACAAAGCGCCGCAGGATCTTTTCCTGAGTTTCTTTATCGAAATAGATCATTACGTTGCGGCAAAAAATCGCATCAAACGGCCCAGGCAATGCCCATTCGTGCGCCAGCAGGTTGAGCTGCGTAAAGCTCACCATGCCCGCCAGCTCGGAGCGCACCCGCACCATGCCGGAGTGTGGCCCGGTGCCGCGCAGAAAGAAGCGCTGCATCTGCTGCTGCGACAGCGTGCGCAACTCCTCCTGGCGATAGATCCCGGACGCGGCTTTTTCCAGCACCTGGGTATCAATATCGCTGGCGTGAACGGAGAATTTCCCCGGTCCGGCGCCCAGCGTTTCCGCCAGCGTCATGGCGATGGAATAAGGCTCCTCACCGGTGGAGGCTGCCGTACTCCAGACGTTGTAGCTGCCGCCGCGCCGTTTGGCATGTTCCGCCAGAATCGGAAAATGGTGCGCCTCACGGAAAAAAGCCGTCAGGTTGGTGGTCAACGCGTTAATAAACGCCTGCCACTCGGCACTGTTCTGATCGTTTTCCAGCAGCGCCAGATAACGGCCAAAATCATCGATATTCAACGTCCGCAGGCGGCGAACCAGGCGGTTGTAGACCATCTCACGCTTGTGATCGGCAAGCACAATGCCGGCTCGCTGATAAATTAACTGACTGATACGGCGAAAGTGCGTATCAGAGAGAGGCAAACGCTGAACCATCTGCGACAGCAGCGTTGCATTCTCAGGTGGTGCCAGTACGGTCGATTTCTTCATCCAGATTCACCCAGCAAAAGCAGATTAAGGGTTAAAGGGCGCCACATCCCGGCGATGGCTTATTCGCATCTCGCGCCAACGTCCCCGTCCGACAATCCCGTTGCGCAGACGGGCCGCGAGTTAATCCGTGGCCGTTGCCGCTTCCTCTACCAGCGCGGCATTCTGTTGTGTGACCCCATCTGGCTGGCGAACGGCTGTGGGGTTTATGCCCCGCCGTTCTCATTCGCAGCCGGACAGATATGTTCCGGGGCGCCCCAGCCTGGTGAGTGACGAAACCTTAACTGCCGTTGTCTCTCACCTGCGCGCCGGAATGAATTTCTGACCTGTCCGGTTCCGAAAATTCTGTCAACACCTCTTTTATTCGCTGGCCGCTGTGCAACGGATTAAAAGGTTTCCCAGTTGGCGTCCGTTGCGGCGGCTTTACGCGTTACCGCTGCAGCAGTCGGCTGCGTTTTTGCGGCCGTACTTACGTTAACGGCGGCGGCGGCGAATTCTTTACGAATTCTGAACACGGCAACCGCCTGGCTGAGACGGCTCGCCTGCTCTTCCAGCGTGGCGGCAGCGGCAGCCGACTCCTGAACCAGCGCGGCGTTCTGCTGTGTTACGCGATCCATCTCGGTAACCGCCAGGCCAACCTGGTCGATGCCACGGCTCTGCTCGTCCGATGCCGAGGCGATTTCGCCCATGATGTCGGTGACGCGCGTAACCGCGCTGACAATGTCGCTCATGGTTTCACCGGCGCTCTCTACCAGTACCGAACCGGTATCGACGCGCGTAACGGAATCTTCAATCAGCGATTTGATCTCTTTCGCCGCCTGCGCGCTGCGCTGCGCCAGGTTGCGCACTTCGCCCGCCACCACCGCAAAGCCGCGGCCCTGTTCGCCGGCGCGCGCCGCTTCCACCGCCGCGTTCAGCGCCAGAATGTTGGTCTGGAAGGCGATGCCGTCGATCACGCTGGTGATGTCGGCAATCTTCTTAGAGCTGCCGGCGATTTCGCTCATGGTTTTCACCACGCCGTCCACTACCTTGCCGCCCTTCTGCGCGGTTTCCGAGGCGCTCAGCGCCAGCTGCGACGCCTGGCGGGCGTTCTCCGCGTTCTGTTTTACCGTCGCGGTCAGCTGTTCCATGCTGGCGGCGGTCTCTTCCAGCGAGGCGGCCTGCTGCTCGGTACGGGATGAGAGGTCGTTGCTGCCAGCGGTGATTTCGCTGGCGCCGGTATAGATGGCGTCGGAACCGTCGCGCACGTCGCTGACGGTGCGCACCAGCTCCTGCTGCATGTTTTTCAGGCTGGCGGCCAGCTGGCTCATCTCATTGCGCCCTTCCACCTCGACAGGCTGCGTCAGATCGCCCGCGGCGATCGCCTGAATATGCTGCATAATTTTCTGCAACGGCTGAAGCAGAACGCTTTTCAACCCGAACCAGCACAGTACGATGACCGCTATCACCAGCGTCATAACCGTACCCAGGATCCAGAGCATAGTGTTAAATGCGCTTTCATTCTCGGCGATACCTTTTGCCGACAACACCGCCTGGGCGCTACGCCATTCGGTATAGACCGCCTGCGCTTCATCCTGCTTCTGTTCAATATTCTGTTTAAACATCGCCTCCAGCTGTTTGGCAGCCAGCAGGTCGGTCATATCCGCCAGCGTTTTAGCCAGCGTGGTATATTTTTCCTCCATGCGCTTCGACAGATTGTCGTCCAGTCCCGGCGTATCAGGCATCGCTTTATAATCGCGATAATATTTATCCGCTTTCGCCAGCTGCTGACGACTCTGCTGGACTAATCCGTCCAGTGCGCCGCCATTAATGTTGCTGGCCATATCGCTTTGCAGACGCAGCATGCCGCGGTTAAGCGTGATGCGCGTCTGGTTAAGCGCAATCCAGGCGTCGGTTAACGCCGCAATGTTCTGGCTGGAGGTTTGCGAGACGGAGAAGTTTTCTTTGTCTTTATTCAATGCATGGAAAAACAGCCCGCCTGACAGCAGCTGCATAACGCCAAAAATAAGCAGCACAGCGATCAGGCTGGTCACAACTTTAATACGCTTTAACATTTTTACCCCTGGTAATGAACGAAATGATTACCAGTGGGTTATCGGCAATGAAGGGATAAGTTTTATTTAACAGCGGAAAAAAACGACGCGCGAAGCAATAAAAATGATGCCGCCAGGCGGCGGCATCATAAGCATGAATCAACGGGACAGCGTTATCATCAGAACGTTACCCAGTTTTCTTCCGTCGACTGCGCTTTACCTTCTACCGGCTTCACCGTTGTTTTTGGCGTTAATAACGGCATGGCATGGGTCTCGTTCAGACTGTTTTCACCAGCGGGCAGCGTAAATACCGCGACCGCTTTACCCAGGCGGCTGGCCTGTTCTTCCAGCGCGGCGGCGGCGGCGGCGGATGCTTCCACCAGTGCGGCGTTCTGCTGGGTAACACCATCCATTTCGGTTACCGCCTGGCCGACCTGTTCAATGCCACGGCTCTGCTCATCCGACGCGGCGGCAATTTCACCCATAATGTCGGTTACGCGATTTACCGCGCTGACAATTTCACTCATGGTTTCACCGGCGCTGCCAACCAGCACCGAGCCGGTATCGACACAGCTCACGGAGTCAACGATCAGATCTTTGATCTCTTTCGCCGCCTGGGCGCTGCGCTGCGCCAGGCTGCGCACTTCGCCCGCCACTACCGCAAAGCCACGGCCCTGTTCACCCGCACGCGCCGCTTCCACCGCCGCGTTCAGCGCCAGAATGTTGGTCTGGAAAGCGATGCCATCAATTACGCTAATGATATCGGCGATTTTCTTCGAACTGTCGGCGATTTCGTGCATGGTTTTCACCACGCCATCGACCACTTTGCCGCCGCGCTGCGCGGTTTCCGATGCGCTCAGCGCCAGCTGTGATGCCTGACGGGCGTTATCGGCGTTCTGTTTCACCGTCGCGGTCAGCTCTTCCATGCTGGCAGCGGTCTCTTCCAGCGAAGCTGCCTGCTGTTCCGTGCGGGAAGCGAGATCGCCGCTGTCGAGGGAAATTTTGCTGGCGCTGGTGTAAATCACATTGGCGCCGCTGCGAACATCACTTACGGTACGCATCAGGGATTGCTGCATTTCACGCAGGCTGAGCGCCAGCTGAGCCATCTCATTACGCCCTTCAACCTCGATATTTTCCGTCAGGTTACCGCGCGTGATTTGGTTAATGTGTTCCATGGTTTTGGCCAGCGGCTTTAACATGATGCGCTGCAGCGTTATCCACATCAATCCGATGCCGACCAGCACCAGCACCATCATCAATACCGCCACCATCAGCGAATTGTTATGCGCCTGCTCGCTCTCAATTTTCGTTTCATTAATCAGCGCCTGGCTTTTTGCCAGCCAGTCCATATAGGCTTGCTCAAACTTATCCTGATATTTTTGCGTTGGCTGGGCCAGAGCGGCGTCAATATCTCTGCGCTGGAAAACGGTAATCAGTTCGGCCAGCGCATCATGCAGTTCGCGATAGGCGTTATTAATTTCCGTCGAATCTACATATTTATTTTGCTGCACATTCTGTTGAAACTGACTATATTTCAACTCTACATCTTTCAGACGCTGTGAGGCTGACTCCATATTTTTTTGCATCTCAGCGGCATACTGCTGCGTATTATTCTGATCCAGCAGCATATATACACCGACACGGCTCAGCGTATTACGGGCTTCCAGAAGTTCTGCCCAGAGCGAATGCAAAAAGTTTCGCTGTACACGAATACGCTGATCATCTTCAACGTTCTGCTGGTTTTGGGTAACAGAGGTAAAAAAAAGCACATTTGTCGCTAACTGCATTACACCAAACATTGCCAGTACTATAAATAGCACCGTCACAATCTTTATATTTTTAAACATATAAGTCCCTTATTATTAATCACATAATAGCAACGGTCGCAGACAGTTTGGCACATCAAAGATAATACGTACCGTAGCGGTCTTTACTTTATCCGACCAGTCAGCATCCATTGCCGGTTGCCGCCTTTCGACGGCCTTCATCAGACAGGCCGCTCGCTGATATCATCGCGACGGGTCTCTCATATCGGGTTAATTTCTATGCGCCGCTATGCTTCGCGGACTTAACGCTGGATTGATAACGTGCGCAGAAAGTAATAAGCGCGATAGTTTGGCAGTAAAACCAGAGAAGAGCAGAGCTGAATAATTAGCATGGTAATTAAATAGCCGGCAGCAATAATAATGCCACGCTTTTTCTTCATTTATGCGGAATACAGATCCTGCTTGATGAGTGTTAATACCTTTTAACATACTTGTTCCTGGTATTGGCGTTCACGATTTTTTAACGTCATTATCTGAACAGGTTTCTTCCTGCTAATCAGAGCCGCGTTAACTGACGCAATCCTTTAATAAGAATATTCTTACAGACATAGAAAAAGGGCGCCATTATGACGCCCTTTCGGAATCTTGTCACTACGTTATAATTAACCGTAGTAACGAGTTATGGTGATACGGTGAGGCAATTACGCACTACGCAATGTGTCCATTAACGCCATTTCATCGCTGCTCAGAAGCTTCTCAATATCAACTAAAATAAGCATCCGCTCACCCAGCGCGCCAAGCCCTGTCAGGTATTCCGTAGACATGGTGACAGCAAATTCCGGCGAAGGACGAATCTGATCGGTGGTCAGCGACAGCACGTCAGATACGCCATCGACCACGATGCCGACCACGCGATGCTCCAAATTAAGCACTATTACTACAGTGTTATCGTTGTATTGAACGCCCGGCTGCGCGAACTTAATGCGCAGGTCGATAATCGGTACGATAACGCCGCGCAGATTGGTCACGCCTTTAATAAAGGCGGGCGTGTTGGCGATGCGCGTCACCTGATCGTAACCACGGATCTCCTGCACTTTCAGAATATCGATGCCGTATTCTTCGTCACCGAGCGTAAAAACCAGAAACTCTTGTCCGACGGTTTCGCCAGCCAGTTTCGTTACAGTTGCCATTCCAGTCATAGGTTTGCCCTTATAATTGGTTACGTTTACGCGGCGCCGGCCACGCGCTTCTCACGGTTCAATGATTGCAACGCCGAGACATCAACAATCAACGCCACGCTACCATCGCCAAGGATGGTGGCGGCGGAAATGCCCGGCACTTTGCGGTAGTTGCTTTCCAGGTTTTTGACCACCACCTGATGCTGTCCAATAAGCTGATCGACCAGCAGCGCATAACGTTTTCCGGCGCTTTGCAATATCACCACAATGCCCTGGGTCGCTTCGGTTTTCGCGCCCTGCACATCGAACACGTTCCACAGCTCGACCAGCGGCAGGTATTCGCCGCGCACTTCCAGCACGCACTCGCCGCCCGCCAGCGGTTTCAGATCTTCCGCACGCGGCTGGAGCGATTCCATAACTGCATTCAGCGGCAGAATAAAGACTTCGTCCGCCACGCGCACCGACATACCGTCGAGGATCGCCAGCGTCAGCGGCAGCAGAATGCGAATGGTGGTGCCTTTGCCCTGCTTCGAGGCGATTTCGACGTGACCGCCCATCTCCTGAATGTTTCGTTTCACCACGTCCATGCCCACGCCGCGACCCGATACGTCGGTTACCTGCTCGGCGGTTGAGAAGCCCGGCGCGAAAATCAGCATGCCCACTTCTTCATCGCTCATGGCATCGCTCACCGGCAGGCCGGATGAGAGCGCCTTCGCCAGGATGCGTTCGCGGTTCAGACCGGCGCCGTCATCGATCACTTCGATACAGATATTGCCGCCCTGATGTTCAGCGGACAGCGTCAGGTTGCCAACCGCGCTTTTGCCGTTGGCAACGCGTTTTTCCGGCGATTCAATGCCGTGATCGAGGCTGTTGCGCACCAGGTGCGTTAATGGATCGATAATGCGTTCAATCAGGCTCTTATCCAGTTCGGTCGAGCTGCCCAGCAGCGTTAGCTCAACCTCTTTGCCCAGCTTGCTGGCCAGATCGCGCACCAGACGCGGGAAGCGGCTGAATACATATTCCATCGGCATCATACGAATCGACATCACCGACTCCTGGAGATCGCGCGCGTTGCGCTCCAGCTGGCCCATGCTGTTCAGCAGATCGCCGTGGGCGACCGGGTCAAGCGCGCCGGAGCGCTGCGCCAGCATCGACTGGGTAATCACCAGTTCGCCGACCAGGTTAATCAACTGATCGACCTTCTCTACCGCAACGCGAATACTGCTCGATTCGCTGGTTTTCGCCGGTGCAGCCTTTTTAGTTTCGCGTTTTGCCGCAGGCGCCAGTTCGATGACCGTGGCAGGCGTGGCGGCAATTTCCGCTTCCGCCATCGTGGTCAGCACCGGCGCAGCGGCTTCCGCCTCAGCACCAGCTGGCGCGGCGGAGGCCGACGGGAAGCTGATTTGCGACTCTTCGATCACAAAGCAGAGTACCGCGACCAGATCATCTTTGCCGATGGTGGTATCCAGCGTGGCTTCGAGGCTGGTTTCGCCCTTCTGTACCTCACTTACCGTACCAAGATTGCCCAGCTCTTCCAGCAGCAACGCCACTTCGTTCGGCTTCAGGTCGCTCAGCTTCACGCGCAGGCCGGGAACAACAACCGGCTCAGCAGCTGGCGCGGCGGCGGGCTGTTTTACCGGGGCAATGGCTTCGCCTTTGGCTTCCAGCGCCAGCTGACGCAGCGCCTCGCAGATATATTTAAAGCTGTCGGCGTCAGGCTCCTGACCGGCCTTACAGGCGTCGAGCTGTTCCTGCATAATATCTTTGGTTTCCAAAAACAGGTTGATGATGTCAGTGCTGAGCTGCATTTCGCCCCGGCGCGCACCGTCCAGAATGTTTTCCAGAATATGGGTGGTTTCCTGCAAAACCACGAAGCCGAAGGTGCCAGCTCCGCCTTTAATCGAATGGGCCGCACGGAAAATAGCGTTAAGCTGCTCCGAATCCGGCTCCTGCGGGTCTAACCCCAGCAGGTGTTGCTCCATGTCCGCCAACAGCTCGTCAGCTTCATCGAAGAACGTCTGATAAAAATCGCTGATATCCATGCTCACGGTATCACCTCTGCTGTGAGTCGCGCTCAGGCTGCAGCGTGCTGGCAGGCGCAGGCGGCAAGCTGGTTACCGGCTGTTCCTGACTGACCGGCGCGGCCTGTGAGGGTTGATGATCTGGGTTTAGCACCGCCGCAGACGGCTCAGTCGGCGCGGTAATGTGTTTAATGCTTTGCGGATCGCTGAGCTGTACGGCGTCACTTTCGGCATTCTCTTTTTCGATTTGCGCCTGGGTGTCGTGGTTCAGCACCAGCAGACTGATGCGACGGTTAATCGCCTCATTGCTCCCGCGATTTTTCAGCCGCATGGTGTCGGACATGCCCACCACGCGCAGCATTTTGCTGCCGTCCAGCCCACCGGCCACCAGCTCACGACGTGAGGCGTTGGCGCGGTCTGCCGACAGTTCCCAGTTGCTGTAGCCGCGGTCGCCCGTGGCGTACTGGAAATCATCGGTATGGCCTGCAAGACTGATTTTGTTCGGCAAATCGTTCAAAATCGGCGCAATCGCCCGCAGAATATCGCGCATATAAGGCTCGACCTGGGCGCTGCCGGTTTTAAACATCGGCCGGTTCTGGCTGTCGATAATCTGAATACGTAGCCCTTCCTCTACCAGGTTAATGATCAGATGCGGTCGTAAAGATTTCAGACGCGGATCGGATTCAATCAGCTGGTCGAGACGCTCACGCAGTCGGTTGAGACGGATCTCATCCAGCTTGCGTTTTTCCGCATCCAAATCGACATGTTTCTGTACTTCGCCTTCCTTGCGCGTCGGATCGTCGCCGCCGCCGGGAATCGGGCTTTCGCTGTCGCTGCTGCGCTGGCCGCCGCTTAACGCCACTTTCAGCGGCGTCTGGAAATATTCCGCTATCTGCGTCAGCTGCTTAGGGTTAGCGACTGAGATCAGCCACATCACCATGAAAAACGCCATCATCGCGGTCATAAAATCGGCGTAGGCGATTTTCCATGATCCATGACCACCCTCATGTTTTTTATGTTTGCGCTTTTTTACCAGCACTATGGGGTGATTGTGGTTGTTCATGCGTCCTGACCCGAAGTCTGTTTAGTGGATTTCGCGTTGCGCACATGCTCTTCCAGTTCGGTGAACGACGGACGCTCGGTTGAGTAAAGCGTTTTACGGCCAAACTCGACGGCGATCTGCGGCGCATAACCGTTCAGGCTGGAAAGCAACGTCACCTTGATGCACTGCATCATTTTGGTATTTTCCGCACATTTCTGACGCAGCACCGACGCCAGCGGCGAGATAAAACCGTACGCCAGCAGGATGCCGAGGAAGGTTCCCACCATCGCATGCGCGATCAGCTCGCCCAGCTCCGCCGCCGGACGATCCGCCGAAGCCAGCGTATGCACCACGCCCATCACCGCCGCCACGATACCGAACGCCGGTAGCGAATCGCCCATCGCGCCGATACTTTGCGCCGGTACGTCGCATTCATGCTCGTAGGTCTCGATCTCTTCATCCATCAGCGCTTCGATTTCAAAAGCGTTCATATTTCCGCTGATCATCAGGCGCATATAGTCAGTGATAAAATCCACCAACTTGTTATCGGACAGAATGCGTGGGTAATTAGCGAAAATTTCACTTTCTTTTGGGTTTTCAATATCACGTTCCAGCGACATCATTCCCTGCTGACGAGATTTGGCCATCAGGCGATATAACAGCGCCATCAGATCCATATAGAGCGCTTTATTATATTTCGATCCACGGAACAGCATCGGCAGCGCTTTTAACGTCGCCTTAATCGCTTTGCCGTTATTTCCGACGATAAACGCGCCAATACCGGCCCCACCGATAATGACCAGTTCTGAAGGTTGATAAAGTGCGCCCAGGTGACCGCCGACCATCATATAGCCGCCTAACACCGAGCCAACAACGAGGATATAACCCAAAATAACCAGCACAATAAATCCTTACGTCAGTAACGTGTTGGTGGAAGTTAAGCCAGAGAGCCGCAGGTGTTATTCAGCAAGGTGGAGGCAAAAAAAAAGCAGCGGTTAAAAACCGCTGCTGGATGTCATTCCACAATGCGAACAAACTTAAACGGCGTGTTTAACCTGTTCATCCAGCAGTTGTGAATGGTTATCGGCAACCTCTGCCGAAAGTTTACGTCTTTTTACCGCCCGTGATGGCGGCTGGCACAGGCTGCAGGCAAAGCTGCCCACCGGCTGATGCGCATGGTTGATAAAGCTTCCACCGCAGCATTTGCAGTCGGACAGTTCGAGCATGCCACTCTCAACAAAGCGCACCAGAGTCCAGGCGCGCGTCAGGCCCAGCAGCGGGCCCTCATCCGACTGCGGACACTGCTCAAGATAAAGACGATAGGCTTTAATTACCGCATCCACGCCGCTGGTCAGTTTGCTTTTTAGCAGAAACATCCAGGCGTTACAGAACATGGAAGCGTGAATATTTTGTTCCCAGGTCATAAACCAGTCGGTAGAAAACGGCAGCATGCCTTTTGGCGGCGGACTGCCGCGCAGCTCTTTATATAATTTAATTAAGCGGCCACGGCTAAGCTGCGTTTCACTTTCCAACATTTGCAGACGCGCGCCCAGCGAAATTAATTCCATCGCCAGATGAATATCGCGCGCTTCCTGAACAATACTTTTTTCGCTCATTATACCGCCCTCTTTTTCGGCGCTTCATCTTTAGCCGCATCGCGTAATAAACGGCTGGATAATAAAATGCCCGTATGAATTTGCTGTAAATCATCCACACGTGATTCTTGCGTCAGACGGTTAATAAGATTGTGGTCATTAAAACGAAACTGACATACCAACTGATTGGTTTCCGCTAATTTTACCATTTCCGGCAACGTTAACTGCGCCAGTGTATCAGCCATAGTTTCATCAATACCCAGACGGAACATTGCAGAGGCTTTTTCCTGGTTTATTAAACGTTGAGCAAGCAGTAAATATGACAAGTTAATATCGTAAATATGTTTTAATAATTCGGATGTACCCATTTTTTTCCCATCCTGACTAACACTACTTTTAACTGTGCGGAATGGTTACCGCTTTCTTGGTTGCTGGCTGGTAAATCTAAAGATGGCAAAAAATAAGAGGCAGAAGCCAAACATTTTCTGAAAATTATTTCACATCCCACCGGGATACTGAATCAGTATAGTTATAACGCCAGGCCATGTATTACTTGAGTTGTGCCTACCTTCCGTGACGTTCGCTTACAATTTTTAAGATTATTCTGAAAGCAATGCAAATGTATCCCCTCTGATTTCCACATACAACGAGCGGCAGGTAAAATTTTAGATAAAGTGTGATCTGTGTCACATTTTTAAGGCAAATTACTGCAAAAAAACCATTAGTGGCACTTGTGAATAGTGCATTACGCAACCAATAAAGCCACTTTTTGCTAATCTTGAGACATATTTTTAACAAATATGTTTCAAAAGTTTGCTTTTTACCCAAATTCTGTATAGCGCCCGTCAAAAGCGATGTTAACCAGAATTAACATCTGCCGATTTTTATCAAGGCAGTATTTAATACCAGAGTAGACAAGTTAAACCCGTCGCGATATTAATCACTTACCGTAATCGTTTCGAGCAAAGATGATTATGCTTAAGCAAGAAGAGAGCTATTCCGAGGGCTTTTTGACAACGGTTTGTTAACAGTGAAGCGGGAGTGTATGAAGGGCATCAGCAGGTGTAACAAACTGTTACATAAGCAATATAAATGATTTGGTTACGGAGCTGACATTTCTGGAGCTACTATCGGCACGGTTCCAGGTTTCTTTACCGGTTTTCGGTAACTTTTAGCAAAAAGGCATCTGAAAGCTTAAAAGCCGAACAGCGATCGCATGTTGGTCGTGGTTCTGTGGTTTTCATTAATAAGAAGGAATGCACTATTTTCTGCGGCCGCGCAGGCGGCTTGCGCGTCATTTATATTAACGAGGCGGGAGAAGGTAAGACCATAAAAAAAGCGCATCAGCCTGACGGTTGATGCGCCTGGGTCACAGCATAAAATCAGGCCAGACGCTGAAAGGTCGCCACCTTGTTCTCTGTGTTTTTATCTTCCGTGCGCGGCGTTATCGCGCGCAGATCCTGCAGGAAGCTTTCACGCCAGTGCGAGATGTCGTTTTTACGCAGGATTTCCATCATGTCGTTGTAGCGGGAAATACGCTCGGCAAGGGACATGGTTAGCGCTTTATCCAGCGCGGCGGCCACTTCATCGCGATCGTAAGGGTTGACGATCAGCGCCGAAGTCAGCTCGTTGGCCGCACCGGCAAAACGCGACAACACCAGCACGCCCGGATCTTCAGGGTTCTGGGCGGCAACGTACTCTTTCGCCACCAGGTTCATCCCGTCGCGCAGCGGCGTAATCAGCGCCACGTCGGTCAGGCGGAAGATTTTCATCAGCAGGCGGCGATCGAAGTGCTGGTTCAGATAGTAAAGCGGCGTCCAGCCCAGCGTGCCGTATTTCCCGTTGATGCGCCCCGCCTCGGTTTCCAGCTGGTGACGAATGTCCTGATAGGCCTGCACATCGCCGCGTGACGTTGGGGCAATCTGCGAGTAACGAATGTTGCCACGGTGCTGCGGGTAGTTTTCCAGTAGCGCTTCATAGGCCAGGAAACGTTCCGGCAGACCTTTGGAATAATCCAGACGCTCACAGGCGATAATGTTTTTCGCATCGCCCAGTTCGCGTTTCATTGCAGCCATCTTCGGCGGCAGCGGGCCTTCGGCCATCTCTTTAATGCTGTCCGGCTCGATACCGATCGGATAAACCTCGGTGGCAAACGTATTGCCAAAGGCGCGATGCAGTTTCGGCCCTTTATGCTGCACCTGCGTCAGCAACGCCATGCACTCCAGGAACGCCTGACGATCGTTTTCTGTCTGGAAGCCCAGCAGATCGTAATCGCACAACATTTCCAGCAGCTCTTTATGCGGCGGCAGCGCGTTGAAAATCTCCGGCGTCGGGAACGGAATGTGCAGGAAGAAACCGATACGGTTGTTGACGCCACGCTTACGCAGCGCTGCGGCAAACGGCAGCAGATGGTAATCGTGGATCCAGAGAATATCGTCAGGCTCAATCAGCGGCAGCAGACGCTCCGCCAGCAGCTCATTAACGTGACAGTAGCCATCCCAGGCTTCACGCTGGAACTGGACTAAATCGAGACGGTAATGGAAGGCGGGCCAGATAACGGTGTTGGAGAACTGACAATAATAGAGATCGTAATCGTTCTGATTAAGCGGGAAAGAGGCATAGGTAATGCCTTCCTGTTTAACAATATCGATCTCTTCATTTTCTTCTTCACCGATGGCGCTAATGTCGCCATTCCAGCCGAACCATAATCCACCGGTTGTTTTCAGCGCATCCAGAATGCCGACAGCCAAACCACCGGCGCTGGCTTTGGATCCATCTGGTACAGCGATACGGTTAGATACGACTACTAAGCGACTCATAACCTTGACTCCTTACCGACGTTGTCTTGTCTTGATCTAATTGTAATTTAATCTGCTCCAGCCAGGCGTATACCTCTTCTACGCCTTTCAGGCGGAAGTGCGCCTCGCTTGAGCCTTCACCAACTTTGACGGAGATACCTTGCAGCGCGTTCACTGCCCGAAATCCTTTTTCATCCGTCAAATCATCACCAATAAATACCGGAATACGTCCGGCAAACGGCGCTTCTCCCATAAAGGCTTTTATCGCCTCGCCTTTGTCCACGCCCTGTGGCTTGATCTCCACAACACATTTTCCCGGCTGTAACGCCAGCGCCGGAAAACGCGCAACCAGCGCCTGCGCCAGCTGCATTACTTCATTTTCATACTGCACGGCGCGACGATAGTGCAGCGCAAACGCCATGCCTTTGGTTTCCAGCTGGGTGCCGGGCCACTGCGCCATCGCCTTATGCAGCGTATCGCTCAGCTCCTGCCCCATTGAAGCGGGCAGCGAAACACGATGCAACTCGCCGCTGGCGTCGCGCCGTTCGGCGCCATGCACACCGGCCGCCGGCGCACGCAGCGGCGCAGCCAGCATATCCAGCTCGTGAATCGGGCGCCCGGAAACCAGTGCCAGCGCGCCGTTCGACAGACGGAAAAGCGTCTGCAGCGTGTCCCGCACCGTATCAGGAATAAAGGCTTCA